>JGI24023J19991_10002871_pt1 | contig 12331 bp, 6 predicted proteins | sample Cruoilmetagenom1_FD_19991 | JGI IMG/M metagenome (IMG submission 19991)
GGCATGATACCGGTTATAAATCTTTCCTATTGTCTGGAGTGGGGCATCTGTATACCTTCTGGATAGATACATGGCTATTTGCCTGGGCTTTGTATAGCATTGTTTACGTGAGCGTGAAACAATATCAATAACCGAAACATTAAATTCCTTGCAAACAAGTTTTTTGATAACATCTACAGTTATTGTTTTTTGGATTTTAACTATATCTTTTACAACGCTTTCTGCAAGCTCAAGGTCTATTTTTTTTCCAAGCAAAGATGCTCTGGCTGAAACTCCTAACAGACCGCTTTCTAATTGCCTTACATCTTCTGTAAGAGCGCTTGCCAGAAAATTAATAACATCACCCGAAATTGTCAAATTATTACGCATTGATTTTTTATTAAGTATGCGTACCCTGGTTCTAAAATCAGGAGCCTCTATATTAGAAATAAGGCTGCCCGAAAAACGGGATCGGAGTCTATCGTTTAGGCCGGTTATATCAGAAGGTAAATAACAACTTGAAAAAATTATTTTTTTATTAGCTTCGTACAATGATTCAAGTGTTAGGGACAGCTCCTCCTGAGTCCGTTTTTTTCCTGTTAAATAGTGTACATCATCAAGCAGTAATACATCACAGCCTTTTCTGTATTTTTCTTTAAATTTGTTGATAGAATTATTCATAAATGCAGTTACCATTTCATTATAAAATTCTTCCGCTGTAATATAATATATTTTATCAGTAATATGTTCAGATAATAAATGGTGGCCGATTGCCTGGGACAGATGACTTTTGCCCATACCTGTTTTCCCCAGCAAAAAAAGAGAATTTTGCTGTGAATTTTTTTTGGATGCAAGTGACAAAGCGGCTGAATATGCAAAATCGTTATTATTCCCTACGACAAACTGATCAAATGTATAGTTTTTACTCAGCAGCCGCCCACAAGAAGGGGCGAAATCAAGATTTGGCAAGGTCTTTTGAAGATTTGATGAGACTGCCTGTCTCTTTTTTTTCTTAACAGGGGCAATATTGATCGACAATTTGCATTCTTCCCCTGTAATTTTCTCAAATTCCTTTTCTATAAGTATAGAATATTGATCCATAACTCGTTTTCTTGAGAAAAAATTGGGGCTGTCAAGCTTTAGTTTTCCTTTCCCAAAACCCTGAAATTCTAAAGGGTTAACCCACATCCTGAAACTATGTTCAGGAATATTTTGTTTAATAACAGACTGAACATTTTTCCATGCAGCTTCCATATAACGCACCTGTAATTATACTGTCTACAGCTTACAGTTAAAAAATATTAAAAAACTGCATTTTTAAACTGAAAACTAAATATGTTTTGAGGAATTAAAAAAGGATTAGGAACGGGGACGAAATAATTTTCCCAGGCAGGCGCACAGATTTAGGTCAGGTTTGTTCGATCTAAAAGTAGAAAAGTTGCAGGAATAGCAAGCTATTTCAATATTTTTCTATTTTTAGATCGGGCAAAAATGGCCTGAAGCTGTGATGCATAGTTGGGGAAGTTAATTCGTCCTCGTTCCTTAATCAAAAACTTAAGCAAGGTTTTACAGAAATCGCGATAATTGGTCAAATCTGGAAATTTCGCTTTTACATCTACAAGAAAATCAAGTTATGAACATTTCATAATTCAATGTTTTTATTAATATAATTTGTAGCGTTGAAGATAATAGCCTTGAAATACAGCATTTTTAAAATGTTTCTGTTTTGTTAGAGAAATTAAGTATATCCACCTTTATTAAACAAGTTATCAACAAAAACATTTCCTCCTGAAATCTAGTTTATACTTTTATTATCGTAAATTTTAAAAAAATAAAAACTTTTCAGAAAAGGCAGGCAGGGATATATTTTTACTTTTGTCAAGCAAAAACACTCTATGAACGTGAACTAAATCTATGCGCATAGTCGGGGAAGTTATTTCGTCCCCGTTTCTTATTTATCAGATGCCAGATGTTTCCGGAAGGCCAGCATCATTTTGATATCTCCATAGGAATAGTCAGTTCCCAGAGCATTTTTTACTTCTTTAATAGAATCATTGTGATCGACAGCAAGTTCCTGTTCAATGACCTGTTGTTTTTCAGGTGAAAGAAACTTGTTAATATCCAACTTGCCTTCCTCCACAAAAAAAGCCAGGTGCCCTTCAATAGTAGATTCTACCAGACCTCTTTCCTGTGCAATTTTGGCAATAGTTAATCCCTTGCTAAACATATCAAAACTGGTTTGTTTCGTATCTGAATATGGAGCCTCTTTATTTGCAGGTATATTTTCTGCTGCTTTTTTTTCAGGTTCAGGCAATATGACTTTTTCTATTCCATGTTTTTTACGATAGGCCGAAACCAGTTCAACAAGTTCTTTGCCGTATTTCTGAATAGTTTTTTTTCCGACTCCACTAATTTTTCTTAAAGCAGTAGTATTATCGGGCAGATATACCACAATTTGGAGCAGTACCTGTTGATGCAGAACCTGAAAATGGGGAACCTGTTCCGCACTGGCCTTGCTGGACCGCCAGTCCTTCAGAGTCTGAAAGAGCTCAGGATGAGCAACGTCCGATTCGGTATAGGAAGGTGCCTGGCGTTTTTTTCCTTTTTCAGGGATAAAGTCAATTTCAGCGGCTGAAACAGCGCGTAAATAACTCGACGGAGAAAATCCTTTTTCACAGCATTTTACCCCAGGTACCTTTACTGCAATTTCTTTTTTAAGATTATTTATGGTATTTTTAATTTTTTTAAGCAGTTCGGTATTATCGGTTTCTACATGTAATTTTGGCACCGANTCCTCAAAAATATCGGTAAACTTTTTTTGAAACCATGCTGAAGCTTTGCTGATTCGTTCCAGAATAATTGCATCTGACTCGGGCAGGCCGCCATCCTTAAAAATTGTTCGTAATTGCCGTTTAAATTTTTCACTGACAACAAAAATATCTTTCACAGCTTTTTTTTCCAGTTGGCCGATATCTTCAATCCCTGAAACCTGAACTACTCTGGCATTACCAAGCAAAAGCCGGACAAGATAATTAAGGCGGCTGCTTAATAGTGAAAAGTCAAAACAATCAAGCAACAGTCGTTGCTGGTAGCTGATTTTGGCTGTCTGAAGCTGGCTTTCGGATGGCTGATTTTGGTAGGCGTTTTTGTCAAAGCAGATTATTGCTTCGTCTGTTTTTATTCCCCTGGATGAGATTGGAGAACTCAGCACCATGCCCTCTATAGTCTTACAACGACTCAATGCAACGTAAATTTGACCATGAGTAAAAGCTGCTTTGGCATCAATAATCGCTTTTTCAAAAGTAAGCCCCTGACTCTTGTGAATTGTGATTGCCCAGGCAAGTTTCAGGGGGTATTGCTTGAATTTACCTATTACATTTTCTTCAATTGTCTTATTCTCTTTGTTCAATGTATATTTGATATTTTGCCATTCAATCGGTTCAACCACTATTTCCTGTTTGTCGCCGGGGCAAAAAACGCTTATATTTTCGTCCAAAATTTTGATTATTTTACCTATTTTACCATTATAATAATTTTTTTCAACAGATGGGTCATTACGCACAAACATCACCTGTGCCCCCTCTTTAAGCAGAAGATTAGCCAGGGTAGGGTGAATATGTTCAGGAAAATCTCCTGAAATATCAGCTTTAAAGCGATGTTCCTTTTTGGACAGATCGTAAAGTCTTGTCCGATTGATCGATTCGGCGCTGCGATTGTGGGTGCTTAGGGTAATATAGCCCTGATCTTCATTCGGTGTAAAATTCTGAATATAACGCTGATTAATATCGGCTATGGATGATTCATCAAGCCTGTTATCACGTACCCGATTCAGGAGCTTGATAAAATGGGGATCTGACTGGCGGTAAATATGCTTCAGTTCAATAGTAAGCAGTTCAGTACGAGCAAGCGCTTTGCTGCTGAAAAAATAAACCGACTCATAATGTTGCTGCAAAATGTCCCATTCATTTTGTCTTGCCACTGGAGAGAGCTGATGTAGATCACCTATTACAAGTAACTGTACCCCTCCAAAAGGCTGATTATTACGGCGATGGATACATAGCACAGCATCCACTGCATCAAGCAAATCTGCCCGTACCATACTTATTTCGTCAATCACCAATAAATCAAGGCTTTGTATAATTCGTTTTTTTTCTTTGCTAAATCTGAACTGGCGCTGCTGATTCTGCTCATATGTTTCGCTGCCAGGCACAAAGGGGCCAAAAGGCAATTGAAAAAAAGAATGTAATGTTACTCCGCCGGCGTTAATAGCCGCAACACCGGTTGGAGCTGTGATAATCATCCGTTTAGCCGTGTTCTTATAGAGATTATGAAGAAAGGTTGTTTTGCCGGTGCCCGCCTTACCAGTCAAAAAAATATTGGAGCCGGTGTACTGAACAAAATCGTTGGCGAGTTGCAGTTCGTGGTTAAAAATGGACATAATTTTCCTTAGGAACGGGGACAAAATAACTTCCCCGGGTAGGCGTACAGATTTAGGTCAGGTTTGTTAGATCTAAAAGTACAAAAGTTGCAGGAATAGCGAGCTATTTCAAGATATTTCGTTTCGTTCCCAGGCAGAGTCTGGGAACGAAAAAAATACGGCCTGGAGCTGTGATGCCTACTTGGGGAAGTTATTTCGTCCTCGTTCCTTAGTTCCCTGTATTCTCAAAATGCACAAAATCAATTAGAAATACTGCTCCCAGGAATAGCGCCTTTATGTTTTTATTCCATTCCCGCGGAAATAAAACTCCGAAATTATCTGCGTCTGAAAAACCTTCTTTTAAAAAACCACTCCACTTTTTTGTAATTGTTCCATATTGGTTGATTCCTTTTTTAATCTCAAATGTCCATGGATGAAGAATCGGCCCAAAAAGTTGATATAATTCTTCTCCTGAAGTATCCAGAACAGTGTAAACTCGTCGTAATAAAGAGAATTGTCTTTGTATTGTTCCTAAAAGCATACCTTTTGAGTCAAATATGTTTAATTGATGAAAATAGAACCGAAAAGGCCGAACAACTCGTAAGAGCAGTTGGTTTTGGTTGTCATAATTCCGGATACTTATTTTAAAAGGGCGCATAGCTTTAAGCAGCCAGCGCATAATTGTGGATCCGCCCTCTTCGACAGCTATATATAACTCCTTTCCGTATGTATCTAATACTACATATTTATTTTTTGTTTCAAAACCGGTAAGTATCTCTCCCCATTCTTTTTTTTGATTTACTACCAATCCATCTATTGATGAAAGTTTTTCCATTGTGTACCTCCATGATACGAAACGAGAAGGAAATAACTTCTACAAATATATGCCTGCATGTGAAATTGTTTCGTCCCCGTTTCTTATCTTCAATATAAAAATAATTATATCAAAGATGTTTATAAGAATAAAGTACATTTTAACGTAGTTAAGTTATTTTATCCCCGTTCCTTAAAACCATTACAATTAATTAATAAAGGAATTTTGACCTGGCTGTGTTGACCTGTTGCCTCAAAACATTGATCATTAGCGCTGATTATTTCAATAGTAATGTTTGGCGCACTATAATTAAAGTTTAAATCTTCCAGGTTTTTTGTATATTTATTGTACTCAATAAAGTATGCTTCTTCCGCATGTAATAAATTTTGCAATTCTGATTTTACGATAACTTGATATGAACGATGTTTATATGCAGCAAATTGTGGAATTGCAATTGCCGCCAATATGCCTGCTATAGCAAAAAAAACAATACATCCGATAATAATCGTAATAAATACCAAGCCACTACCTTGTCTGAAATATTTTTCCTGAAGTTTTTCACTGCTTGTGAATGCATAAATGAAGAATTCGATTAGGGCTATTATTCCGGGAATTCCTGTCCAGAAAAATAACAAATAAATAACACCTTGCCAATTTCTTCCCGTATAAAATTTATGAGCACCCAATCCTCCCAGAAAAAATGTGACTAACAATAAGGCAATTTTGTTGCTTAACATACCGTTTTGACGAACTCCACATTTAGGGCAAATTTCAGCCTTGACTTTTATAATCTCGCCGCATGATTCACAAAATTTCTCATCTATTTTTTTATTGCGAACCCTGGTTTCGTGATTGTTAAAGTTTAAAGATTGCTTGTTCATTGATAGCTCCTTTTTTTTTATATTTTTCTTTCATTAAAAATACTATCGGAGATATAAGAGAAAACTTGAGAAAAAGGTATGAAATGTGTAGGATATCCTATAAATAACAATCAGGAACGAAAAAAAATAACTTCCCCGTTCCTAAGGTACGCAGTGCTATGAAATGGAAATCCGGCTTTAAAAAAGAAAATGTTGCCTTGCTTCTGTTAACAGCAATCCTTATAGGCGCCGTAACCGGCTGTCTTGCTGTCGGTTTCCGCTTTCTTCTCCTTTATTTCACAAAATTATGCTGGAATCATCCCTTTGATGTTATAGGATCAGCGGAGGGAATGAAATGGTATGTTGTTCTCATTATTCCTGTTATTGGAGGACTGCTTGTCGGCCCACTGGTTTCTTTTCTTGCTCCGGAAACAAGAGGAACAGGTGTACCCGAGGTTATCGAAGCAGTCAGTATTAGAGAAGGAGCAATCAGACATCGAACCACATTTTTTAAAACAGTTTCATCAGCTATTTCGATAGGTACAGGTGCCTCGGTTGGAAGGGAAGGGCCTATTGTCCATATCGGATCTTCTGTGGGTTCCTCAATTGCCCAGTTATTGAAGCTTACCCCCGAGTGGCGGCGTGTTTTTCTGGCTTGCGGAGCAGCATCAGGAATTGCTGCCACTTTTAATGCGCCAATGGCAGGCGTACTTTTTGCCATTGAAATCATCTTAACCGATTTTGAAGTAAGTTACCTCAGCCACATTGTTATTTCAGCCGTAACAGCAACGGTCATTTCACACCATTTTTTAGGAAACCTGCCGACATTTAATATCCCACAATACGAAATGATGAGTTACTGGGAAATACTACTCTATTTGATACTTGGAATATTAGCAGGCATCATTTCCATTGTTTTTATCAAGCTAATCTCCGGAATAGAGAATACATTCGATAAAATGAGAATACCTGTGTACATAAGACCGGTCATGGGAGGCTTTTTGGTTGGCATTATTGCCATAAACTGCCCAAATGTATTAGGAGTAGGATATCAATCTGTCAACCTTGTTCTAACAGCAGAGATTGCCTTAAAATCTATGATTTTAATTATTATACTAAAGTTAATAGCTAGTTCTTTTTCTGTAGGGGCGGGTTTTTCAGGCGGGATATTTGCGCCATCTCTATTTTTAGGCGCTATGCTGGGCGGAATTTTCGGTATAATTTCAGGTTTCTTTTTTCCTGACATCGCAGCGCCGTTCCAGGCATATGGACTGATTGGAATGGGCGCAGTGGTGAGCGGAACAACGCTCGCTCCTATTACAGCCATTTTAACCATTTTTGAACTTACTAATAATTATAACATTATACTCCCATTAATGACAAGTTGCATTGCCAGCCTTGTTATTGTTCAAAAATTTTATGGATATTCCATTTATGAAACCAGGTTGTTAAAAAAAGGTGTTAGTATAGTTCGCGGCCACGACGTAAATATTTTAAGGAGAATGATAATAAAAGATTATATGGAGACTGAATATGAATCTTTAAAGGAAAGCACTCATTTGAGAGATATCATTTTAAATGCCAAGGAAAGCCGATACCCTCATTTTATTGTTATAAATGACAAAGATGCGCTTGTGGGGATGCTCAGCATGAGAGATCTTAAAAATTGTTTGCCGGAAATGGAAGATTTAAATGAGTTAATTGTCGCTGCAGACATTATGACAAAAAATATTTACTGCATAACTCAAGATGATAATCTGTCAACTGCCTTTAAAATTTTTGAAGGGAAACAGATTTCCACCCTTCCAGTGGTTAATGTACATAATTCTAAAAAAGTACTCGGGATTTTAAAGAAAAATGATTTAATTTTAGCCTACAATCAAAAAATTTTAAAAACTGGAATACTTCTGTAGAGACAAGGCATGCCTTGTCTCTACGTCTCAAAAAATTAATGAAAAAATTTGATCTGATAAAAACACCGCTTAACGGTAAAAATCTGATAGAAGCCAGTGCTGGAACCGGCAAAACCTATGCCATTGCAGGGCTGTTCGTACGTCTTATTGTAGAGGAAAAGATTCCTCCTGAAAAAATCCTGGTGGTCACATTTACCAAGGCAGCTACTGAGGAATTAAAGGAGAGAATCCGCAAAAGACTTGTGGAGTCGCGGGAGGCGTTTTTAACAGGTTCTGCAGAGGATCCTTTTTTAAAAGCTATTCTTGAAAAGCATAACGATCCTTTACAGGCAGCCGAGCTGATTAAAAATGCTCTTTTGGACTTTGACAGGATTGCCATATTTACAATACACGGTTTTTGTCAGAGAATTTTGCATGAGAATGCGTTTGAAACCGGAAGTTTGTTTGATACGGAATTGATCGTTGACCAGAGTAGTATGGTTCAGGAGATAGCAGATGATTTCTGGAGAAAACATTTTTATAAAAAACCTCCTGAATTTTTAGGTTTTGCCCTGAATAAAGTATCGGGTCCTGAATATTATGCAGTCTTATTGAACAAAGCAAGAAGTTCGGAAGTCAGAATAGTTCCTGAAATTTTGGAACCCTCTCTTGTGAATACAATCCCTTTTAAAGATAATTTTGAAAAACTTAAGCAGATGTGGCCGGCTGCGAAAGAAAAAATTATTGCCTTATTGCAGGATCCCGCCCTTAATGCCAGGGCTTACGGTAACCTAAAGCCATCTTCCGTAATCGATAGTGTTACTAAAAAGATTTTAACTAATAGAGAAGAAAAAATTAATGAACTGGCATCTGAAATGGACAAGTATGTAATGGAAAATAATATTGGACTTCCCGTTTTTAAAGAATTTGAAAAATTTACTGCAGCAAAAATTCAAAAATATACCAAAAAAAAATTTGATCCGCCGACTGATGAATTTTTCGATATATCTGATGATCTGTTTAACTTAGCTGAACTTATAGAAAAAAATGTAGAAGAATATTTATTGTATTTGAAAATAAAATTTTTCAAATATGCAGAAACAGAACTTTTAAAGAGAAAAAAAAAAAGCAATATACAATTTTTTGACGATCTTCTCACAAGGGTGCAGAATGCACTTGAACAGGATGGAGACGATAATTTTCTGTTGCAGGTTGCAAGATCTCAATACAGCGCCGCTCTTTTGGATGAATTTCAGGATACTGATCCGGTTCAGTTTAAAATTTTTTCCAGAATTTTTAATTCGGAACAGCACAAGCTTTTTATGATAGGTGATCCGAAACAGTCCATATACAGCTTCAGGGGAGCAGATATTTTTTCATATATTAAAGCTGCTTCAGATGCGGATTACAAGTATACACTTACTGAAAACTGGAGATCGGATCCACGGCTTATAAGTGCCGTAAATACAATTTTTTCAGATATAAAGGCGCCGTTTCTATATGAAGAGATTGACTTTACCAGGGTAAAGCCGGGCAAAACAGAGACTACTGACCTGATGCTGGATGCGCCTTTGCAATTATGGTATCTTTCATCCAAAAAATTATGCAATCAGGATAAGCCAATCAATAAAAGCGATGCCCTTATTATGATTGCAGAAGCAGTCTCCTGTGAAATTGGAAAACTTATTTTATCAGAAAATATTAATGAAGGCGAGATTGCAGTTCTTGTCAGAAAAAACAGCCAGGCGCGGTTGATCAAGGAATATTTGTCCAAAAAAAATATACCTTCGGTTCTCTACAATTCAGAAAATATATTCGACTCCCATGAAGCATATGAAATAGAGCAAGTTCTTAAAGCTATTGCTGAGCCCGGCAATGAAACACTTTTAAAAGCCGCGCTTGTAACGGATATGATGGGAGTTACAGGTGACTTGTTATGCTCTGTGGAAAATGATTTTCTTTGGTGGGAGAGCAGAATATCCGGGTTTAATGAATATTACAGTTTATGGAAAAAATATGGCTTTATCAGAATGTTCGGCAGTTTTATGTCGTCTGATGGTATCCGGGAAAGATTGCTAAAACTCCGGGATGGTGATCGAAGAGTTACAAATATACTTCACCTCGCTGAAATTCTCCAGCAAAAGTCCTTAAAAAAAACAATTACAATATCAGGATTAATTAAATGGCTTGCAGATCAGAGAGATAACCCCTTAAGGCTTGACGAAGATCAGATCAGGCTCGAAAGTGATGANCAATCTGTCAAGATTGTAACAATGCATAAAAGCAAAGGGCTGGAATATAAAGTAGTATTCTGCGCTTATGCATGGGAAGGTTCACAAACAAGGGATAAAGAGATTCTTTTTCATACTGCAAACAAGAACAGATCTCTTCTGCTTGATCTTGGTTCAGACGATTTTAAGAGTAATCTTTCTTTGGCGGAAAATGAGATTCTGGCTGAGAATCTTAGATTGCTTTATGTGGCCATGACAAGAGCCAAATCTTTATGCTATCTTATATGGGGCAGGATAAATACTGCAGAAACATCCGCTCTTTCCTATGTTTTACATAACAGAGAACTCACAAGTTCCACAAATGTTATAGGAGCGATAAAAGATACTTTTAAAAGAAAAACCGACACGGATCTTATGAAGGATTTGAATGCTCTTGCTGATCATTCCGGCGGAGCCATAAAATTTGTTTCATTGCCTGTTATGAGCGGCATAAAACCGATTGTACAACAGGAAAAGCATCAAGATTTATCTTACAGGAGTTTTTCAGGAAATATAGATACATCATGGAAAATATCCAGCTATTCATCACTTGTATCACAAAAAACACCTGCCGGAAGTTACAACAGAACAAATGAATCAACAAACAGATATTCATCTGTAATATTATCAGAGCAGGTAATATCTGAACAAGAAAATATCATATATTTTCCAAAAGGAGCGCATGCAGGTATTTTTTTTCACGACATATTTGAACATCTTGATTTCATGCCGAACGATCCTGAGCATATGCCGAGACTGGTAAAAAACAAACTGAATGAATATAATTTTGATCCTTTATGGATAGATGCAGTCTGCGCTATGGTAATTAGAGTTCTTTCTATTTCCCTGACAAATGATAATGGCGGGATTTCTTTGTCACAAATCTCATCAGGGGAAAGAATAAACGAGATGGAGTTCTATTTTGCATTAAATCCTGTTTCTGTTGAGATACTAAGGTCGGTATTTTCTGATTTTACCGTGATGGACATTCCCTGCGATTTTCCGGCGCAACTCGAAAAGCTGACCTTCATGCCCGCAAAAGGCTTCATGAAAGGATATATTGACATGGTATTTTGTGCCGGCGGCAAATACTACCTTGTAGACTGGAAATCAAACTTTCTTGGAGAAAAAATCACTGATTATGATCAAAGTTCAATGATGATAGTAATGAAAGAGGATTATTATATCCTTCAATACCATCTGTATGCAGTCGCACTGCATCAGTACCTTGGTTCAAGAATAAAAGAATACAAGTATTCCAGAGACTTCGGTGGTATATTTTATATTTTTATCAAAGGAGTAGATCCGGACCGCGGCTCTGAATACGGTGTTTTTTTTGATATACCGGGTAAAGAGATTATGAACAGGCTGGGCACAGCCATGATCCCTCAGTTTTTGCCATGCGTTTAAACCTCTTTTAAAAACTTTGAAATTTGGTATACGGCCAGCCGGACGATTAGAGCCCTTTACCAAGCGGTCGAATCCATGTAAATTTAAAAGGCTCTACCACCATTTTTCGTGCCGATTCTTTAAAATTACCGCCAAGCGCCGAAAAAGGCATGGAAATAGTAAAAAATGCCGCGCCAGTTGCAATTGCAAGATTGCCTAATGGCCTCACAAAAACAAAATCGGCGATCATCGCTGCCGCGTTGCCTTCATTGGTCTGTTTTGAATATTGATTGCCCGCAATGGATGTTGAGCTTGTAAATACTATAATAAATACTCCGATTCCAAAAAAAGCTATGGCACGCCTGGCTGTTTTAAGCATTTGCTCCTCCATTTATTTTATTAATACTCGACTATCAAGTTTTTTTCAGTTGACTGAATTTATTGGAAATTTTAAAATTGAATTTTAGCCCACTATCAATAAATTCAATAAGTTACATTTTGTAGATGTAAAACCGAAATATTTACATCAAGTTTTTAACTATTTGAAAATATTGTATTTATAAAATCAAGTTTTAAAAACTTGATAGTAGAGTAATACTTTCTCCTCAGAATACAACTAACAAATTCTCTATCACTCTTCCACTATAGCTGAACTACCCTGGGAGTGATGAAAATCAACAGTTCACTCTTATTATCTGAATTGGTTTTTG
>JGI24023J19991_10002873_pt1 | contig 12329 bp, 12 predicted proteins | sample Cruoilmetagenom1_FD_19991 | JGI IMG/M metagenome (IMG submission 19991)
CAATACGAATAAAGAGCTATACGACAAAAGACTTATATCAAAAGAGGAATTCGATGACTCGAAATCCCGTTATTCATCCGCTCTTGCGGCTTTCGAGCAGGCCAAGGTCGAGCTTGAAGTCGCCTCAACAAACCTTGAGAACGCGACCATCCGCTCCCCGATAGACGGAATTGTGCTATCTAGAAATGTAACTTCGGGGGAATCTGTGCTTGCGAACGCTAAGCCTCTATTCACAGTATCCGGACATTTACAAAATATGCAGATCGACACCAGAGTAAGCGAATCCGACATAGGTAAAGTCACTGAATCACAGGAGGCGCTCTTTAATGTTGACGCCTACCCGGGAATAACATTCAACGGAAAAGTCGATCAGGTAAGAAATGAGCCTGTTAACGAGAATAACGTAGTCACGTATAACGTTATAGTGTTAACCGATAACCAGGAGCTAAAATTAAAACCCGGCATGACCGCGGAAGTAAAAATAGTGGTAGCGGATAAAGAAGATGTGCTCAGGGTACCAACTTCAGCTATAAGGTTTATACCTCCTCCTGCAGCCAATATTGAAGACTCACCCGACTACAAAGAGAACTCATCTTACGTGTGGATACCCGCTGGAGGCGGTCTCATCAAACCCCTACCGATCGAGACCGGGGTAAGCGACAACAGATATACGGAGATCAAATCAGGAGATATTAAAGAAGGGCAAGAAGTCGTTGTTGAAGCATTTGTTAATAGCGGCTCCAATATCAATTCCTCTTATCTGCCGCAGCCAAGAAGGTTTTAATTAAAGTTCGGAGATATTGATTTTATGAGTGAAAGCACCCCTGTTATCTCAGCTAAAAATTTATATAAAATATATAGGCTTGGTGATATCGATGTCCATGCACTAAACGGTGTGTCACTCGATATCGAGGAAGGGGAGTTCGTATCAATAATGGGGGCATCGGGCTCAGGCAAGAGCACCTTCATGAATATTATCGGTTGCCTGGACAGACCTACCAAGGGGGTGTATTGCCTGGACGGTGAAGAGGTATCAGAGCGAAGCCCGGATGAGCTTGCTGAGATAAGGAACAATAAAATCGGCTTTGTATTCCAGAGCTTTAATCTCCTTTCCAGAACCTCAGCTCAAGAGAATGTTGAGCTTCCGATGATTTACAGCAACATACCTCGTGAGAAGAGAGCAGAGCTTGCACATAAAGCGCTTGAAATTCTGGGTCTATCGGGACGCGAGAAGCACTTTCCCTCTCAGCTCTCAGGCGGCCAACAGCAGAGAGTCGCAATCGCAAGGGCCATAGTCAATGATCCGAGCATAATATTAGCCGATGAGCCTACCGGCAACCTCGATAGCGCCATAAGCGCTGAAATCATGGAGATATTCAAAACACTGAACTCTCAGGGAAAGACAATTGTTATGATTACGCATGAGCGGGAAATTGCCGAGAACGCCCAAAGAATCTTAGTATTTAAAGATGGTCTTGTAGTCAAAGAGATTAGAAATTAGAAGTTATAAGAAACTGCTCTGTAAATAGCCCTGTCTACACCTTTTCAATCAGTAGACGATTTGGATAAAGCCTTCTCCGCCCACAGAGAAATCCGTTACCTCATCCCCGTTAACGTCTCCCATAGTCAATACTCTCTGAGCAAAATCCGTGTCACCGCCCTCTCCCACTACATTTATATCGGAATCAGCCGCCGATATTTCTGCCGGCATACCTTCCTGCCCGAAGAATATATAAACTGTCCCGGGGTCTGTACCGGGTGCGCCTGCGGCTACGTCCGCGTTACTTATATCAAACTCGAGCACGATTGCGGTATCTCTCTGCTTCATTTCGATTATAGGAGTAAAACCGTCTAAAACGCTGACCGACTCTCCGAACCTGTCACCCGAGCTAATGCCCATAAATTCTGTTTCAAATGTCGTAGTGGTTCCGTCTTGAAAAGCCGTAAGAAGATCTTGCCCCGAGTATAAAAACACAGAACCCGTATCCGAATCGGCTTCAGGCGCGCCGATAATTACGTCAGGAGTCCCCTCTCCGTCTTCATCAATATCTCCGTCACCTGAGATCGAAGTCCCAAAACTGGGAACACCGTCGACTTCGAGTACTACTATATCGGTGGTATCGACTGCCAGGTCTTTGCTGCTAAGACTGTCTTGCCCGAATATGATATATGCCCTGCTCAATCCGGGCGCTCCCACACCGAATTCATCATGACTATTTCTGTTTATACGCCCTAGCAGCGCTATGTCGGATCCAAACAAACTACCCGCCGCCGGGCCAGTAAAGTCAGCCTCGGCTTCAGTCGCCGAAAGCTCGGTGTTCTGTTTTAGTTTACCGCCTCTGAATAAATAGACCCTACCTGTGTCTCCGTCAAAAAACGGAGATCCTACTAAAAAGAGCCCACCGCCGTCAGTCACGTCGTCTGCAACAGATACTTCAAAACCGAATTCGTCCCCTGCGTTTTCTCCTATCACTTCAATACGGTCAACTTCGGGGTCGCTTATTTCGATTACGCTCGGAAGCTCTCTGCTCCCGAATATAACAAATACTTTCCCTCTCCCGCCGTCAAAATCGGGCGCCCCAATCACAAGCTCTTCCGCCCTTGAATCACCATCAAAATCAGGCAGCGATGCAAGAGAGGATCCAAATCCGTCGGAGGCACTGCCTATTACGGTTACATCGGCCGCCGATACGTTGATGTCTGTACTACCGTTATCGGTTAGATTATTTTGTCCGAAGAATATATATACTTTCCCGGCACAAGGGTCACCTATGGCTATGTCGTTAATTCGTATGTTCTGATCACTCAGGTCACCGTTAAAATTTCCTGCAACAACAGCCTCTCCAAGACAAGTCTCAGCTTCGCTGCTCGTATATATAACCGATTGTAATGGTGTGGTTAACTGCGCAACATTCGATGGCTTGGAGGAATCCCCTACCTCATCGTTAGTAACTATCGCATAGAAATACGTAAGGTCCCCCATAAGATCGAGTCTTGGGGTGAGGAAACTCTCCGGGTTTCCTGCGGGCTCAGGCTGATCGAAATCAGGTACCTGGGTCGCGTCATTGAAGTTATTCTGTACAGTCTCCTGTATGACTGCAAACGGCACACCGTCCAGATTAGGTACTCCAAGTATTTCAGCTATCTGTGTGTTATCGAGAAACCTGGGGAAGTATATTGTAGCTCTACCGGAGTTTCCGCTGTCACCGGGCGCGGTCCAGTTCAAGTTCCTGGACACCTCCTGTGCCGATAAGTCGGTTATTTGGGCTGGAGGACTGCTGTCTCCGAGGCTGCAGGAGATTAACGATACAATTAAAAACAGCGGTATTATTGCGAGAAGCGTATTAGAGACGATATTAAATTTCATATAAAGCACCCTTTTCCGTATTTTTCGAATTTAAGATTGTACCGAACTAATAGTACTTTTCCAATAAGTAATATATAGATGGTAAATTTCGGCCTACCTAGAGCGCACAAACTACGGCGCTTGAATCGCTCTATATATTATTTGCTTAATAGTTCGAACCCTATCAGATTTGATAGGTACTTAGTGTTATGGTAATTTCCTAATCCTTATTTGATTCATAGGGAGGTAATTAGGTATGGCTAAAATAACTTCTGTAAAAGCTAGGGAAATAATCGATTCCCGTGGCAATCCCACAGTCGAAGTAGACCTGCGCGCAAGCGACGGCTCATTTGGCAGGGCGGCAGTGCCCTCTGGGGCTTCCACCGGGGAGCACGAAGCAATCGAGCTCCGCGACGGCTCGAAAAAAAGATACCTAGGCAAAGGCGTTCAAAAAGCGATAAAAAATATTAACGAAAAAATCGCTCCTAAGCTTAAAAGAATTGATGTTACATCTCAGAGAAAAATAGACGAAATAATGATAAAACTAGACGGTACCCCTAATAAATCTAAACTTGGAGCAAATGCAATTTTGGGTGTGTCACTGGCCGCAGCGAAAGCGGGAGCCGCCTCAAAAGGACTTCCTCTCTACCGCTACCTCGGAGGCGATTCTGCTGTCACTCTCCCTGTACCTCTTATGAACATAATAAACGGCGGGGTCCACGCGGATAACAATCTCGACTTTCAGGAATTTATGATCGTCCCGATAGGTTTTAAAAAATTTGGTGAAGCGATAAGAGCCGGGGTTGAGGTTTTCCACAATTTGAAAGCGACACTTTCAAAAAAGGGTTACTCAACCGCAGTCGGCGACGAAGGCGGCTTCGCTCCCAACCTTAAATCAAATGAAGAGGCCATTGAGTGCATACTCGAGGCCATCACGAAAGCAGGCTATAAAGTAGGCCGCCATATTTCACTTGCGCTCGACGTAGCGTCAAGTGAGTTCTTTAGTAACGGCCGCTACAAAGTCGAAGGCAAACGAATTGGAAGACAGAAGCTTATCGACATATATTCCGAGTGGATAAAGAACTACCCGATTATATCAATTGAAGACCCGCTCGCAGAAGACGACTGGAGTGGATGGAAAGAGCTCACGGATGAGCTCGGTGATAAAGTGCAGCTAGTCGGAGACGATCTATTCGTTACGAATACGGTGAGGCTCGAAAGGGGAATAAAAGAAGGTATCGGCAACTCCATACTCGTTAAAGTAAACCAGATCGGCTCACTTACCGAGACGCTTGAAGCCATTAAGATGGCACAGGAAGCGGGATACACATATATAATATCCCACCGCTCAGGTGAAACGGAAGACTCCACCATTGCCGACATTGCAGTCGCCACCAATTCTGGTCAGATTAAAACAGGCTCAGCCTCAAGGAGCGACCGCATTGCCAAGTACAACCAGCTCCTGAGGATAGAGGAAGAGCTCGGCAAAAAAGCCGTCTATCCGGGTAAATCTGCTTTTAAGATTTAACTCGCTTATTAATGAGCGATCGGCAGTTTGCTTGCCGAAATAGACTGTAAGAGACCGATAGGCCTGGTATAATTTATAGTTAAGGTTTAAGTACAAATTGCTAATAAGGTTAAGGTAAAAGGAAAAAATATGTCAGCTAGAACACTATTCGATAAGATATGGCAGTCCCATGTGGTATTTGAAGAAGAGGGGCAGCCTACCCTACTTTACATAGACCTTCATCTTGTCCACGAAGTTACTTCACCCCAGGCGTTTGAAGGTTTAAGGCTCTCAGACCGTTTGGTCAGAAGACCCGACCTAACGTTTGCTACGAAGGACCACAACGTACCCACGACAGACCGCTCGATACCGGTTGAAGACCCAATATCCGCACAGCAGATGGAGGTTCTTAGGAAAAACTGTGAAGAGTTCGGCATTACATTATTCGGTCTAAGCATAAACGCCGACATGCAGGGCATCGTGCATGTAATAGGCCCAGACTTGGGACTCACAAAGCCCGGTATGACAATAGTCTGCGGCGACTCACACACTTCCACCCACGGCGCGTTCGGCTCACTTGCATTCGGCATCGGCACAAGCGAGGTCGAGCACGTAATGGCGACACAGTGTCTCAGACAAACCCGTCCTAAAGAATTTGAAATCCGCGTTGAGGGAGAGAGAGGATACGGGGTAACGGCAAAAGATATAATTCTAAATATAATAGGCCATATCGGCACCGCAGGCGCCACGGGTAACGTTGTCGAATATAGGGGTTCTGCAATAGAAGCCCTCACAATGGAAGAGCGTATGACTGTGTGTAATATGTCCATTGAAGCGGGCGCAAGAGCCGGTATGATAGCCCCTGATGAAACCACATTTGAGTATGTGAAGGGCAGGAGATACGCCCCTGTGGGAGCAGAGTTTGAAGCCGCGCTCTCAGATTGGAGAGAGCTAAAGACCGACCCCGGGGCTCACTTCGATAAATCCATAACTCTAGATGCAGCAAAGATAGTGCCACAGGTAAGCTGGGGTACAAACCCCGGCATGGTAACGGGTATAACGGATAAAGTTCCCAACCCAGCGGATATTGAAGACGAGAACAACAGAAAAGCCACGGCAAGCGCGCTTGAATATATGGGACTCAAACCCGGAACACCTATTGAGGATATTAAAATCGACAGGGTATTCATAGGCTCATGCACCAACTCACGTGTGCGCGATCTGACCGAGGCTGCAAAGGTCGTAAAAGGTAAAAAGGTTTCGCCAAACGTAAACGCGATGGTAGTGCCGGGCTCTCAGATCATAAAGCTTCAGGCAGAGAAGCTCGGACTTGATAAAATTTTCAAAGAAGCAGGGTTTGAATGGAGGGAGTCCGGGTGCAGCATGTGCCTTGGGATGAACCCCGATATACTGATGCCCGGAGAGCGCTGCGCGAGTACTTCTAACCGCAACTTCGAGGGACGCCAGGGTAAAGGCGGCAGGACCCACCTTGTAAGCCCGGCCATGGCCGCAGCGGCAGCGATCGAAGGACATTTCGTAGATGTAAGAAATTTAGACTTAGATAAAGAAATATAGAGAGGAAAGAGATATGGAACCGTTAGAGAAAGTCACAGGTATTGTAGCCCCGCTAGACAGAATTAACGTCGATACGGACCAGATAATCCCCAAACAGTTCTTAAAAAGAATTGAGAGGACCGGGTTCGGGGAGTTTTTGTTCTTTGACTGGAGGTTCCACGAGGACGGCACGCCCAACCCTGATTTTGAGCTAAACAAGGAGCACCTTGAAGGAGCAAGTATCCTTCTTACGAGCCACAACTTCGGAAGCGGAAGCTCCCGTGAGCACGCTCCGTGGGCGCTCAGGGAATACGGCTTTCAGGTCATAATCGCCCCTTCGTTCGCCGATATCTTCTATAACAACTGTTTTAAGAACGCCATACTTCCGATAATTCTGCCCGAAGAAACAGTAAAAGAGCTTTTCGCCAAAACGGATGAGAAAAAGGGCTATCAGTTAACGGTCGATCTGGACTCACAGACAATCAAGGGCGAGGACGGCTGGTCAGCCACTTTTGAGATAGACCAGTTTAAAAAGCAGAGTCTCCTTGAAGGCCTTGACGATATTGCCCACTCGCTCCAGCACGAGAGCAAGATAGATGAATACGAGAAAAAACACTCTGAGAGTATGAAATGGGCCACCCCAAATCAGGTTCAATAGAGAATAAGAGAACTTAATTACTTCCCTCGCAATATAAAATTAAGCACCAGTGTAAGAATTACACTCAGTAGGATTGATGTAGCAAGCGGGAAGTATATGGAGAGATTGTCCCGTTTGAATACAAAATCGCCGGGGAGTTTCCCGATGAACGGGATCTTGTTTGAGAACGTAAGCAGGAGCCCGAATATTAGCAAAAAGACCCCGACGAATATTATTATCTTTCCCAGATTTTGAAATTCCATAACGTTATATCCTAACCTAACTCACCGTATAAAATTATATAGTCCCCCTACCCTGATTCATAGACGCAATTGCTCCATCATTTATACTCTAAGCAAACGAAACACCAAAATACACTGGTAATTTCGACAAATACGCTTTATGATTGTAGTATATATTAAGAAGTGGCACAAAAATTGAAGTGTAATTTTAAAGGGTCATAATAAAATAGAAAAATGAGCACTAATCTAACTCAGACAACTTCTCAAAGACAGGTCCTGCAGCAGCGTCTCATACTGACTCAGGAGCTCCAGCTATTTCTGAAAATGATCCAGATGACAACCCTTGAGTTAAAGGACTATCTGGAAGAGCAGCTCATCGAAAACCCCACACTCGAAGAGTCCGAAGTGACGGATGAAAAGAGCGAGGACTCCCCTGCCGAAGATGATTTCAGCTTTGAAACTTTCGAAGACGGGCGCTTACTAAAAAGCCGAGATGAGGATATTCCCCACTATACGTCACGCGAGTTTATCGACGATAGCGGAGAGGACACCACCTGGGAGAACAGGGTAAGCTCAGCAGATTCCCTCATAGATCATCTCAGATGGCAGCTCAAGGTATCCGATTTCATTGAAGGAGAAAAGCAGATTGCCGACATCATCATCGGAAACACCAATGAAGACGGGTACTTGGAAGCAGAACTAAGTGAAATCGAGCGGAATGTATTAGATGAAAAAATCCCTCTAGAGGACGTGGAACCATTTCATCACGATGCAAGCCCGGGTGACAAGATATACCATGTTCTTCGTTTGCTACAATCCTCATTTGACCCCACCGGAGTATGCGCAAGAGACCTGAAAGAGTGTCTCAGAATTCAAGCGCTCGATATGGGCTATAAAGAAAGCGACATAGTAATCAAGCTCATAGACCACCGGCTTGAGGAGTTTGAGAATAAAGAGATTACGGATATCGCGCTTGAGCTCGGTTGTAAGGAAGAAGAGGCTGAAGAGGCAATGACTGTTATTTCGTCTCTTGAGCCCAGACCCGGAAGGCCGTTTTTCAATCAAGACACGGAAAAATACATAGTCCCTGATTTCTTTGTGTATAAAGTGGGCAACGAGCTCCAGATACAACTGAACCGCGATTTCCCCAAGGTCAGGATAAGCTCCTACTACAGAAACCTTATAAAGAAGGAAAAGACCCTACCGCTAGAGGCAAAGCAGTTCATCCGTGAGAAACTGGAAGCAGCAAAGAGGATTATCAAATGTCTGGATGAAAGAGAAGAAGCGGTAAAGAAAATAATTACTAAAATCGTAGAGGTCCAAAAAGACTTTTTCGAGCACGGAAGGAATTACATAAAACCGCTCATCCTTAAGGATGTAGCCCAGTCCGTAGGCGTGCACGAATCCACCGTGAGCAGGATAACGAGTAAAAGGTATATGGAAACCCCTCAGGGCGTGGTCGCGCTTAAATCACTTTTCTCAAGAAAAATCGAGACCTCTCACGGTAAGGAAATTTCTTTTGAGAAGGTAAAGTCCATCATAACTGATATAGTTTCGGGAGAAATGCCCGAAAGCCCGTATTCGGACGAGGACATATCCAAGATACTCGAGAGAAGAAATATAAAGGTTGCCCGTCGAACTGTTGCAAAATACAGAAAAATCCTTAAAATACCCTCATCTTCAGCGAGAGCCAGCCAACATAGGAAATCGAAAAATGAAAGTAACGGTTACCACAAGACATATAAGCAATAAAAGAAAGTCAGAAGAACTTAAGTCCTACGCGCTTGAAAAATCAAAGAGAATTGAACGATACCTGAGGTCCGAAAGGGATCCTTCAGAGCTCCGCATTATACTCTCGTCCGAGAAGTACAGGAACAGAGCGGAATTCATAATCAATAATATTAACTTGAAGGCCGCAAGCACCGTCGAGACAGAGGATATGCATACATCGATCGACCAAGCTGTCGACGCCATTATCAAACAGCTACGCAAACAGACCGATAAAAAAATCACATCCAAAAGAAGAAGCGCTCTAAGACCAAAAAATGAAATGCAGGATGCCCAAAGCTACGGTGATTTTCCTCCCACCTCCTATGAGGATATCAGGGTTCACAAACTTCCGCCCAAGCCAATGTCGGTCGAGGAAGCCTCACTGCAGCTCAAAGTCTCCGATGCTAATTTTGTAGCGTTTAAGAACAGTGAAAACGGCGAAATGAACGTTGTTTACATAAACAGAAGAGGACAAGTTATTCTGATCGAGCCTTAGAGTGACAGAAGAGTATGATAAAATTTTCAGATGTACTCAAGCGAAATACTGTCACTGCCTCCCTCAAAGCTATAGATAAAGCAGAAGTCATAAAAGAGCTTTCTGAGAGTTTAACCAGAGAGCATCCCGGAATTAATAATGAAAGACTCATAGAAGTATTGACTGAGCGCGAGAAGCTTTGCAGCACGGCACTTGACTCGGGCGTTGCCATCCCCCATGCAAAGTTAGGAGGAATATCAAATATTCTGTTGGGATTTGGCAGAAGCGTAAAAGGCGTAGAGTTTGACTCCCTGGATAGAAAACCGACCCATTTCTTCATTTTACTCGTATCACCCGAAAACACGACCGGGCAGCACATAGAGCTTCTGGCCCGTATATCGATGATCTTTAAGGATCCTGAGTTCCGCTCGCGCCTAATGAAAGCAGAGTCTAGAGATGAGCTATACGAAAATATAATATCAGAAGATGAAAAACTTGAGTAATGCACCACAGATTCAGGTTAGTGAGCTTTATAGCACCTGGGGCAAAGAGCTCCATCTGAACCTAATAGCAGGTCAAAAGGGCTGTTCCAAAAAAATCACATCACATGAAATTCTAAAACCTGGAAATATTTCAATTGATAGTAAAACAGCTAAAAATGGCAAGGTACAGATATTGGGCCGAGTGGAGCTAAAGCACTTTCACACTATGTCCGCCGGAGAAAAAAGAGAATTCACAGATTCCCTCTTATCTGATCACATTCCATGTTTCATCCTGTCAAAAGGCTTGGTCGCTGAAGCGCCTCTAGTGAAAATCTGTCAAAAAACTAAGACCCCGCTTTTTAGCACCGGACTATTTACGGGCAAACTCATCACAAATTTGGAATCTCTGCTCAGAAAAAGATTAACCCCCTTCACAACAGCTCACGGCGTGCTGCTCGACGTTTACGGAGTCGGTGTATTGATCCTCGGAGAAAGCGGTATAGGTAAGAGTGAAAGCGCACTTGACTTAATTAACAGGGGTTCTAAACTCATTTCCGATGACATAGTGGAAATTAGAAAATCCACTCCTTCAAGACTCTCGGGCAAAGGGCCCGAGCGTACAATGCACCTGATGGAAATAAGGGGTGTGGGCATCATTAACATAAAAGACTTGTTCGGAAATGCGTCCGTAATGGACAAACGGGAGATAGATATGGTCATTGAGCTTGTTCAATGGAACCCGGATAAAGAGTACGACAGACTCGGTCTGGATGTTAAAACCTTCCCAATACTCAATGTTGATCTGCCTTATCTTCAGATTCCGGTAAGCCCGGGCAGAAACACAGCCACAATTATCGAAGTCGCCGCAAGAAACCAGAGCTTAAAGTTAAGCGGCATTCATTCGGCCGAAAAATTCAGAGCCCGGCATAGTAAATTGTTATTGAACAAAAAAAACCAATGACAAACCTCGTCATCATAAGCGGCCTTTCAGGTTCGGGTAAGAGTACAGCGGTAAACGTGCTGGAGGATCTTGGATATTACTGTGTAGACAACCTTCCTCTTACACTACTCCCAACGTTCATAGAGCTTTGCGATAACTCGGAAAAAGACATTCAAGATGTTGCTCTTGTAATCGATATTAGGGAGGGAATCTTCTTCGACCGCGCTCCTGAGCTGATAAGAGAGCTTAAGAACCGGGGGTATCCACTAGACATCATATTTTTGGACTCATCGGACGAAACGCTCATTAAACGCTATAAAGAAACCAGGAGAAAACACCCTCTATCATCAAACGGCAACATATCTGAAGGTATATCCAGGGAAAGAGAAAAATTAAAAGAGCTTAAAGACCTCGCAGACATTACGATCGACACTTCAGAGTATAATGTCCATGATTTAAAGGAACTTATTAGAGATAATTTTGACAGGCCCGACTCCCAGCGTCTGTCGTTAAACATTTTCTCCTTCGGTCATAAGCACGGATTCCCAAATGAGGCAGATATGGTTTTCGACGTCAGATTTTTACCAAACCCTCATTTTGTTGATGAACTAAAGGAGCTTGACGGCAGGAGTGACGAAGTAAAAGAATATGTATTGGAGAACGATGTCACAAAAGAGTATCTTCTGAAGCTAAAAGAGTTTCTTGAGTATCTAATACCTAAATATGATAAAGAGGGTAAATCTTATCTCACAATCGCCATCGGGTGTACCGGAGGCAAACACCGCTCTGTCGCAATAGTCGATACATTAACCGAGCATTTCAAACACCTATCGCCAAAAATAAGGCACCGGGATATACTTAAGAAATAAGGAGAGCGTTTTTATGGTCGGGATAGTTGTCGTAACTCACGGGAAATTAGCAAAAGAGCTCATTGAAGCTGTAAGATTCGTTCTGTCCTCAAACCCTCAAGTGAAAATGGTAGGGGTATGTCTCGACCCGGACAGAGAGTTTGAAAACTTTAAACAAGACATAAAAAACGCAATAAAAAAAGTAAAGGAAAAAGACGGCACGCTTCTGGTTACGGATATGTTCGGCGGTACTCCCTCAAATATTAGCCTGACGTTTCTTGAAGAAAACAAGGTTGAGGTAGTATCAGGTGTAAACCTGCCCATGCTTCTGAAACTTGCCACACTTAAAGAAAGCGTAACTCTTGAGGAAGCAGTTAAAACAGCCGAGTCCGCAGGCAAGGACAACATCATTGTAGCAAGCAGACTCCTTCATGACAGAAGCAGCTGAATTTGCGGCAAAAACTTGCCTGCCAAATCCCATATTAGCCTGTCTTTATTTGAAAAAGTCTGCTATCCTGTATATTATCT
>JGI24023J19991_10002874_pt1 | contig 12328 bp, 8 predicted proteins | sample Cruoilmetagenom1_FD_19991 | JGI IMG/M metagenome (IMG submission 19991)
GCTGCAGGTGGGGCATCGAGGAAGTTCGGCTTAACGGTCATACGCTCGACCGGCAGGCCGCCGGCGACCAGGCGGCCGGCGGCGAAGCGGGTCAGGGCGATGTACCGGTCCACCAGGCGGCGATAGGTGCCGTGCCAGCGATTGCGGGCAAGCATCCAGACGATGGCGCCCGTCGCGGGTAGCGAGCCCCGGTAACAGCGATAGCGCAGCGCCGGCAGCAGCGAGGTGCCAACGCAGGCCTCGCACGGCTTGCCGTCGCGCAACAGCAGGGCATTGGCGCAGATCAGCCGATAGTTGTGCAGGGTCTGCACCACCGGCACGCCGTTGTCCTGGCACGCCGCATAGGCGCTGGGCGAAATCAGGGGAAATGTGTTGTGGAAATGGGCCACATCCGGCCGATGGCGGCCGATCAGCGCGGCGATTTCGTCGTAGCTTTGCCGCGACCAGGCGCCCTCGAGGGCCAGGACCCAGCGGCGCCGCAGGGTCGATTCGTCGATATCATCGTTGTGCCGCTCGAACGGAATGACCTCATGTCCCGCGCCTTCCAACAGGGCCCGTTCGCCGCGGAAAACCGCATCCTCGCCGCTGGGCGCGGACGACCGGTAGTAATTGTGGGCGAGCAGGATTTTCAAGGACCTAGGAGCCGTGTGTTGCGCGTTCGGGGTGTCGCGGAAAACATTCTACGGCGGCGACGCCGGTGTCCACCCCAAACGGCCGATGTTGAGAAATCCATAGGCGCGGCAAAAACATGAGATTCACCTTAGGTTATGTTGATGTGCGGTGTAGGTGCGGTGTAGGTGCGGGCATTCGCGGCACGACATCCCCAGCGATCGCCTTGACAGGCTAACGGGTGGCGTGCAGGAAGGAGCAGGCGACGGGCCCGCGCCCTTGGCGCATCTGCCGCCAGCGATGCAACCGCCAGGAAGGAGTTGTCGCACCCCATGGAACGCCGAGACTTCCTATTAGGTTTTTCCGCGACCGGCGCCGGCGCCGTCGCCAGCACCCAGGTGGCGGCGGCAGAAGATGCCGACGCGCTGGCCGCGAAAGGAATCAAGGTCGTCTCCACCATGGCCGACCTGCGCGCTCAAAAGCCAAAATCCGATGACATCATCTGGCTTCGCGGCCACCGGCGCCCCAACGACGGCGGAGAGGGCTTCTTCCATTGGGACGCGGAGTCCAAGGACGCCGACAACGGCGGCACGATCATAGCGCCGAACGGAGGTGGTTCGGGTCGCTGGCTTCGTGCCCACGCCAACAGTTTTGTGAACGCTAAATGGTTCCCAAATCCAGCGGATGCCATCGCCTATGGCAACGCAAGGGGGAAAGCGTCAGAAAACACTGTCGTTTACTTTCCGTCGCTGCCGTACTCAAAATTTTATGACATTGGCAAAGTGACAGTAGACACGCGCGTTGGGTTATGTGGGGACGGAGAAAGATCGAGGATATCCGGAAACATCACGTTTGTTGGTGGGGCGCGTAACCTTAGCTCGCCTATTAGGGATCTCCGTTTTGAGAACGCTGTGACGATTCAAGAATGCCGCCACCGTCTATTCGAAAACGTCCAATTCATGGATACGACGATTTTTCCAGATCGCGGGCAATCGTACTACAACACGTTTCTTCATTGTCAATGGATGCTGGTGGCAACAGCGATAGAATGCGGACCGGTAAATAATTTCAACAGGGTGATGAATTGCCGCGTGTTTATGAGGAAAGATGCCACCAGTGCGGGAATTCGAATTGTTGACAGCGACGGTTGGGTAGTTGATGCGACAGCAATCGAAATCGAGAGAGACAGATCAACCCCTTATCCACCTTTTATTGATCTTGGTGGAGACGCACATACAGTGAGTGGTTGCTGGTTTGAAAGGGCGTACAGCGCTCCGTTTAAAGATCCTGGGATCATTCTTCGTGGCAATGGGAATTATCTTCAGTTGGGTAGCATGGGACACTGGATGCCCATCAGCGACCTTGGTCGCCGCAATAAGATCACTGGTTCGATCCGCCGCACGAGCGCCACTGAATCGGTCCGCGATAATCTGGCCGCTGAATGGCGCGGCCTAGACAAAGTAAAGCCAGATGCCAAGGGCAATACAAGAATCAAGCATCGCTTGTTTCGCACACCTGCAATGGCACATGTTTCCGTAAAAGGGAATGCAACTAGACTTGCACACTACATGTCCGCAGACGATGTCTATCTAGAAGTGCGAATCACCGACCTGGCGGGACAACCTGTGTCAGATCGTTCGTATGAAATTGCTTGGCTCGCTATCGTATAGCGCTGCCAACAATCAGCTAACGAAATATTGTTTCTTCATGTGTTGAGCCCGCAGAGATTCCTTCTGTCTAGAAAGCATATCATCCTTTGCCGCGTATCTCTTTGCGCAAACGTACACGATAACGGACAACAGCAGCATCAATTCGCCGCCATGTTCGGCCAGAGTCGAACTCGTTACTCCCCTGCTAGCGACTATGATAAAGACGCCTGTTATCTCCGCATCATAGCTCCGCCTCAAGTTATCGATAGCTCCATACCGTCGAAGTTTCGGAAGCCTGAGCACCGAAATACCGGTCCATAGTATGGCACTTACCCACGGTAGGGCCCCAAGCAACCCCACACCCACCAGGACTTCGAACACGGAGCCGTGCAAGTTACCGCCAGACCCAATCTCGGTTCTAGAAAATGCAACAAAACCATGTCCTAACAGAGGCGCCTCCCAAAAATTGGACAAGGCCGCTTGCCATCCATAAATACGCCCGGACAGGGCTTCGATATGAGACTCCGGTTGGCCCCTGGTGATGTATGCGCCGACGTTTTCAGTCAATTGGGTAAAAAAGAACAGAATGCCGCAGACAAAGCCGCCTGCGATTAGTGTCTTATAGCGCCTTTCCAGCACTAAGAATGCGCCTGCCGCGAGAACGAATCCGGCTAGCGATGTCCGCGCTTGGGCGAGAATCAACATGCCCAGGGATAATATTAGAAGCGAAAGGTAGATTGTTTTTTTTGAAATACGAGCAGGTCTAGTGAAAGCACACATCATGGCGAAGGATACGATGGCAGCTAGAAACCCCATGCTATTCGGATTCTTTACCGGGATATACCCCTGCATCGTGAATCCAAAGGCACCCTTGAACCCCGTTTGCGGAGCAAATATTTCGGACGGAAAGATTGCTGCCTCAATCCAATATACGACCAAAAGAATGCAAAAAATAAATACGCTCAATTCGTAAGGTTTTCGCGCAAATCTATTCGGCTCAGGGCACGAAAGTAAATTCACAACAATTAGACTGGCTACGACAATCTCAAACCCCTTCCATATGACATAAAGAGAGTTTTGTTCTAGGTATATCCCTGTAAAACATGCGTACATTCCGTATAATAGAAATAAGAAGGCCGGGCTAAAAATTCCATGCCCAACCCTGCTTGCGTTCGTCAAAATAGGAAAAATACACAGCGAAGCAGCACCTAGCGTTGTAAATATTCTATAATAATTTGATCTATTACCGAGGCTGTTTGAGTCAAATGTTGTTGAAGCTATTGCAAATGTTGAAATGAACATCAGCGAAAACGCGATCAAACATATGTTTACGTTGGTTCGTTCGCTCATCGATATAACCTAGATTCTGTCTTGTCGATTGTCATTTACCCATTTCAAATTCTAGCTGCGTCATCGTATACCACAACAAAATCACGTCTTCCCGCCCCTCCCATAGATAGCGCGCGTTGACCCGCTCGCGGGCGGCGGTGCTTAGGCGTTGGCGGCCTGCCGCGTCGTTCGCCAGGGTCTCCAAGGCCACGGTGAGGCCGGCGACCGTATCCTCCGCGGTGCCGACGGGAACTCGGATGCCGCACTCGTCGCTGACCATCTCGCCCGCTCCCCCATAGTTGAGGCACACCACGGGTAGGCCATGGGCCATGGCCTCCAGAACCACCATGCCGCCGCCTTCGAAGCTGGGATACAGGAATATGTCGGCCCGGCCCATCTCCTGCAACGCCTCGTCCCGGGGCAGCCAGTCGCGAAAGGTCACTTGTCCCTCAATGCCGAGCGAGCCCGCCATCTGCGCCAATCGCCCCCTTTCGGGACCGCGACCGATGATCAGAAGTTTTGCGTCGGGGTTGGCGAGAGCGAATCGGGCAAAAGCCTGGATCGCCAGGTGAAATCCCTTGATCCGGATGAAATGCCCCATGGTCAAGATGCGAACCCCCTGGCGCGCCGACTCCTGACAGCGGGGTGGGCCAACTTCGGCCTCTGTACCGATGGCCGGATGGCTGATGAACTTGTCCCTGCCGAGGAGCGAGATCGGGAGTTTTCGCCCCACCTCCGGGCTGATGCCGACGATGAGGTTCGCCCGAAACACGCATAGCCAATACAATGGGTCCGCCAGGCGGAAGGCGCCCTGGACGGCGCAACGTAGCCGGTCTATGAGCAAGGCACGCCGGCTCGGCGCCAGGGAAGCCGGAATACTCGGATTGCTGCCGATGGGACCCCAGACGAACGGATAGGGCAGCAGAGCAAGGAAGGAGAACATCCAGTCGTTGACGAATGTCACATGGTGCGCCAGGTCGAAATCCACCTGCCGGCCGAGCCGCCGCGCCTCGCGCCAGGCGGCGAACTGCCACAGGTAGTAATAGATGCGAACGCCGCGCGGCCCTTTTTTCCAAAACGTGAGCCAGCGCGGCATGCCGACGTAGGAGAAGTGCAGATTGGCATTCGGATGCGCGGACAGGGCTTGTTCGATGGGCTTGCGGTTGTTGTCCTTGGTGATGACCCAGGCTTTGTGCGTGCGGCCGATGGCTTGGCAGACATGCCAGCCAACACCGGGCTCCGACCCCTTGCCCGGCTCGCAGGCATAGGCGGCGACAAGGACGTTCCTCGGTCGGTTCATGCCGTTGACCGCATCGAGACAGGCGCGCAGGCATTCCCGGATGTACGGCGATACGGCCCCTTGTTGCGCCCGGCCGCGGTGCGCCATCTGTAGGAGATAGAGCAGCAAGTATGCGGGTAGCTCGGCGCGCGAAACGCCACTGCGCGTCACCACGTCACCCAGGATAGGATGGGCCGCTAGCGACAGCAGGCGGGCGACCAGCCGGGCCGGCGGGGTACGTTGCAGAAGCTGCGCCGGCATCAGGACCCGGTGGAAAAGATCACCCAAGAGGGGGGCGTCTTTGCGCCCGTATTCCCAATCGAAGACGAAGAGCCGCCCGTCGCTCAGGTCCAGGCAGTTCCACGGCGCATAGTCGCCATGGCTGGCCGAGACCGCCACCTGCTGCGCGGGCAGCACCGCGGCCAGGGCGGCCCGCACCTCGCCAGCCAGGCTCTCCAGGGCATCGTCCGCCGGCCAGGCCTCGAATAGGGAGTCCAGGGGCAGGTCTCGCCGATCCGTCGCCATGAGGGTGGAGAGGAAGGCCGCGTCCTTGTGATCCGGGGCCAGCCGGCGCGGGCGCGTCGACGCCGGCGGCGCGCCTTGGAGCAGAAGGGTGAGGCCGTCCGCCCGGTCCAGGCCGATGACGGCCGGGACCACGGCCGGGCCAAGGTCCGTACCCGCCAACTCTCTTAACATTGCCGCCTCGTTGTCGAGGAGGTGCGCTGCCTCGGGCGCGTCGGCCACTTTGACATAGGCGATGATACCGGCGCGGCCGGACACCTGTGCCGTCATCTTCCGATGCTTGCCCGCCGTTCCGGGCGATACACTCACCGCCAGGGCATCATCGCCCAGCCGTTCCCTTATGGCCGCGGCGACAAGATCGAGCCGCGCCCGCGTTGCCGCATCCGGCGCGCCTCGGCAGACCAGCGAGGCCAGCGCGTCCGGGCAGACCGCCGCTATCGCCTTGGCTACTTTCCCGGCGCGGGAGGCAGGTTGATACAGATTGAGAGCCCCGCGGAGGGTGTCCCCGTCCCCGATCCAGACCTTCACACCTGCCGTCGACGGGAAAGCCCGCCAGGATGAACCCGGCATGCCCTTGCTCACGGCGTCCGGCCGATCCGCCTTGCGGTCCTGGCGGCACGCTCCTCGCGGATCATGGCCGCGAGCCTTTCCGCGACCGACGTAGCACTCCCACTGGTAGTCAGAATGCGGGCATTCCCCCAATGCTTCAGTTCCATCTCGTAGGCGTCCATCAACTCGCCAATGCGCGCCGGCGAAAGCTCCGGCTTGCGCGCGTGGATGACATCGGGATCATCCTTGAGTAGAACGATCAGGTCGGGCCTTGGCACAAACCAGGCAGCACTGCGCATCAACCAGCGGGGCACGGCGAAACCGTAGCGCTCCGGCTGAACGAGCACGTCGGGGAAATATCGCTCACCAACGACCAATGTGGTTCGCAAAATCTTCGGATAGATGACCAGCCAATAGCCGAATACGAAGTCCAGCCAATAATAGAAAAACCTCCCGAGCGAAATCATGCCTGTATACTTAGAGCGAACCGGCGGAGTCTCGGCTGCGGCAGCGCTGTCAGGCGTCCGCGAAAGTTTGGGAAGAAGGCCAGGGCGCCAATGAAAACGCCAACTTGAATTGAACGATTCCTTGCATTGCTCAATAACATTGTTGCATACCGTGGACTTGCCGACACCATCGGGGCCGAGAACAACGACAAACGAGCCCATGGGCTTTGGCCACCATGTCATTGCTAACCCGCCATCCCGCGACGCACCGTGACAACCAACCTAAGAATGCCCGATTTTCCACAACGCCGAGACCCCGGTGCCGAAGCAGCCTTTCTGACGGCAATTCGCGACCTCGACTTTCTGTTGTTGCAACGCGACTGGGACGACGAAGCCCACGGCGATCTCGACCTCCTGTTGCTGGGCCGCGACTGGCCATCATTCGTTGATCGAGTCATCGAGTTCTCAAATGCCAATCGCTACCCCTTGGCTAAGGCTTACGAGATCGAAGCTGGTGTCGTCTGCCTCGTTCTTCTGACGCCATCGGGCCGCATTCACCTGGACATCGCCCTCAGCAAACCGGCAAGACGCTTCTTCGGCATCGACATGGAGCATGCGCTTCAACGTCGCGATCTTTCCGAACCTTTTCCGCTCGCTCATCCGGACGATGCCAATGCATACGCACGAACGAAGCGAGCATACAAGAAGTCAAGAATCCAAAGGTTACTCAAGAAAGCCTGCAATATCATGACGATTCTGACGAGAGTCTACGAGTGCACTATATTCTCTCGGGGCAGAGTCCTTTACATTCCGTATGCTGGGGACCGCGAGATTCTCGGTTCCCGTGCCGTTACGGAACACAATCTTGCCTATCTCCAGGGCAAGCTTAGGCAACGCTATTCCTCCGCGATGCAGAACACTTGACCGCGCGGGCCGACCTCATTCACCTAACAACCGCGCGTGCAGCGCGGGCGTAGGCTTGGGCGGCGGCCTGGGGTGTGTAGGCGGAGACGATGCGGCGGGAGGCCGCGCCCATCTCGGCCCAGCGGTCGCGCCGATGCCAGAAGGCGCCAATCGCCTGGACAAAGGCTTGCGCATCCAGCGGGTCGAACACGACGCCGTTCTCGGGGTCGATCAGATCGAGATGGCAGCCCGCATAGGTCGAGCAGAGGATGGGAAGCCCCGCCGCCATCGCCTCGTTCACCACCAGGCCCCAGTGGTCCATGAGGGTCGGAATGACGAAGGCGTCACACTCGCGATAAAGGGAAGCGAGCTCCTCCGGCGTCTTGTGCCCAAGCAGCGTCACCTGCCCCGCCAGAGATCGCTCGCGAAGCTGCCGCTCAAGATCGGGCATGCTCGGCCCCTCACCGACGATCCACAAGCTGTTCTCGCGCCCGAACGCCGACCCCTGCGCCGCCCACGCATCGATCAACTCCTTGAAGCCCTTGCGCGGCACGAGTTGTCCGACTGTAATCCATTGAAGCGGGGCGCCCGGCCGTCGGCCAACACGCACTGCCGGTGAGTCATAAAGCACATTGTCCACGGCCCACAGGCCGTCAAACATGCGCTCCTCGGCAATACCAATACTCTTGAGATACAACTTCTTCGTCTCTCCGTAAGGTACCCAGAAGCTGGCGCGCCGATACATGAAGGCTCGCACCTTTTGCATCCATCCCGAGTATTGCGATGCCGTTAACTCCGTCTCTTCAACCAAGATGCCGACAGGGCATGGATGCATTATCTTGAGCGGCAGGAGCGACGTGAAGGCGGTAATGTCCGTGCACATGACCACGTCCGGCTTCCAAGCGGCAACTCTGAGCGCGAGGCCTAGCGACACCGGCCGGACGCCGACGACTTTCCTGTTTCCCGGCGTGGTCCTTGTGGCACTCCAAACGCGAGCGCCGACCACCTCCACGGCGAAAGCTTCGTCCGCCGCAACCGCCCATCCCCGCCGGTGATCCAAGCTCTCCTTGAGGACAAAGACTTTCAAGTCGATCCCCGGGATGGCCGCCAGGTGCGCGAAGACGGGCCGCACGTAGGGCGCCATGACCGGCTGCACGACCGCCAGGCGAATCGCGCGGCGCAGCGGCGCAGGTGGAGGTTTATCCGACAAAATCGCCCCCCCTCGCGGCGGTGACGCGCACCCTCCTCAACGCCCCGCAGGCCGCATAGGTGGCGTACACGGCCGTCCACATCGCTTGCGTGACCACTAGCCCAATCGCCGCCCCCGTGACTCCCCAACCGGTTAGCAGCGGGTATGCAATCAATAACGTCACAACCGCCGATCCTGCTTTGGCTGCAAAGCCGACTTGCGGCATCTCCGCCGTGCGAAATGCTGCTGACAAGACCGAGTTGCACGCGGCCAGGAAAAACTGAACCGCCACGATCGGCATGAGGTGCGCGAAAGGCCCGTACGCAGGCGAGTAGATAAGCACCAGCAGCGGCCGCGCCAACAACGATGCGCCAACACCGAACATGGCGGCGGCCCCGGCCAGCAGCAGGCCGATTCGCCACAGCCATCGCCGCCAAGCGTCGTAGCCGCTCTCGATGAGCAGCTGGCGGGCCTTAGGCACCGCGAAGTTCATAACACCGAGCAGAAGCACATTTAGGGCGTTCATCAAAACCAGTACGGCCGAAAGGCCGCCAACCGCGGCCGTGCCGACCCACACGGCGGCAAGGTAGAGGTATATTTGCGTGGAAGCGCTATAGGCGACCGTTTCCAGAAGGATCCATCGGCCATAACGCCAGTTCGCGCGCGCCGTTGGCCTGAGCGGGGCAGTCGCCGCGGTCGGAAACGCGCTCCATCCAGCGACGATCAACCCGGCGCCGCAAGCAAGCGCAACAATAAGAAGCGCCGCGCTCGCTGAGAGAATGTCGAGGCTCATGGCGGCAAGCAGCAGGCCGATCCGTAGCCCGTGGGTGACCAGGTCAAGCCTGAGTAGCGCGCCGAATGTCATGCGGGTGAGATTGATAACTCGCGCCAGTTCCTGGAGCTGAAAGAGCAGAAGGCACAGGAGAAAGGCTAGTGTCGCAAAGACCTCACCGGGATAGAGAGCAAAGAGGCCTATTGCCGCACCGGCGACGAGCACGGCGCTGAGCATGAGCTGAAGCCGCACCTGCGCCCTGAAGTAGTCGCCGGCGTCGACACCCGAGGGGCGGACGCCGAGAACCCGGGCGGGCCCGGTAATCAGAGCATTCTGGAAGCCGGCAAGCAGCAGTATGCCGGTGAAGTATAGGGAATAGACACCGAACGCCTCGGGCAGGAGGGCTCGGGCGACGATGACGCCCGTCAGGAAATTGGAAAGCGAGCAGACGGCCTGATCGAGGACCGACAGGACGGAGCCCCTGAGGGCCGGGCTTGTGGTAATGCGCATATGGGCCGCAATGTCTATGAGCGCCGAGCGCAAATCAATAGGGCCTTTGGGCACAAATCAATAAGGTCGCCGCCCATGAGGTCGTGGGTGAAGCCGCGGCGATAGACATTCTCGGCAATTCCATTACAAGTCTGGGATCAGCTCACAAGCCACAATATCACAGTTCTGCTGCCACGGAATCGCTCACCATGAACACTGCCTTGGTCACCAGGCCACCGGCCAGGTCGATCGCCTTTACCAGGACCCGCACGAGCGTGGGGCGCCGCCAAGCGGACGGCGGGTTTCATGACGGAAGGAAACGCTGATGGCCAAGCTCGGCAGGCTCCGCAATCTTCTGCGCTACGGGCACCCACGTCGCTTCCGAGCCGCCCTGGGATTGCTAACCTCGACCTCCCGGGAGCCATGGCTCGACACTATCGGTGTCGACTTCAACAGAGCGACGCCCGAACAGGTCCTGCCCTGGATTACCTTTCCATCCATCGACTACCTGCTCGAGCGGATCAGTCCCGATATGAAAGTGCTCGAGTACGGAGCCGGTTTTTCGACAATCTGGTGGGCAGGGAGAGTAGCCAAGGTAACCTCCCTGGAGCGGCATGCCGATTGGGCTGGCAAAGTACAGGCCAAGCTGGACAGTCTCGGCCACACAAACGTTAATCTGCGCGTGTTCGGGAAGCTGCCGGAGGCCGATAGCCGCATCCCCTGGGAGCGGTTCTCCCGAACAGAGCTCGACCGGCTGGCTGAAGAATACATCCGCGCACCCGAACCCGAGCCGGAATTTTACGACGTCGTCGTGGTCGACGACATCTTTCGCCCCGAAACTCTCGCTGCAGGCGCGGCTTTCCTAAAGAAAGGTGGTTTGCTTATCCTCGATGACTCGGAACGGGAAGTCACCCGTGACGCCATGAAGAAGTTGACCCGTGAAGGTTGGTACATGGCGAATTTCTGGGGGCCGGCCCCGTACCACTTCCACGAAAAGCAGACGACCATCTTTACTCGGCCGAAAGCGTGAGGGCCCTCGGCCGACCCGCGGCGACACGTTGGTCATTCGCAAGATTACCCGCGCCGTCGCCGCCATCAGGCTAGGGCAGCTAGGCCGCCTCTACCTTGGCAATATCGACGCCAAGCGCAAATCAATAGGACTTCTGAGCGCAAATCAGCAGGACCGCTACCCATGGCGCTCATGGGAGAAGCCGCAGCGATGGACGTTCTCGACAATTCCGTTACAAAACGGGGTTAGCTCACCAATTGGGGACCATAGTCGTCAATCTGAACGACAACCTCTGCGCTCGAAAATTTCGGCAAGAAACACGCTCGTGCCGCGCTGCCGCCCCGCATTGGGATGCGGATGCGGCCGGAAGTACCTTCGGCCCCAAAAGGCAACGGCCGCCCAGGGTCTAGCTGGGCGGCCGTTGCAAATGGCGAGGATTGCGACCCTCAAAGCCAAACCGTAACTGGAATGTCCGGTCGGTTTTCAGGCTGCGTGTATTATGTCAACTAACGCCTGTTTAACAAGTGGGGGGTGTTGCAAAGGACCACTTAGCCTGTCCATGGCGCCGCAGGCGCCGCATGGCCGCCCGGATCGTTGTTCCGGGTTACTTGCGCAAGTGCCCGTCCGGTCTTGTGGCCTCCATCACCGCCAGTTCATATCGGTCTGGCGTTCCGGGTCAGGTTCAATGAATGCTGGCCGGCCGCCGCCTCAATCTTTTTCAGGCCCGAGCCTGGTCCGGTAGGTCACTTGGTGGTGCGCGCGTAGAAGGCCCTTGGGCGGGCCCACAGGCGGTCGTGTGTGCGTATCTATTGTGACGGGGTTGAAGGGATGTCCGCGCACAAACGGCCCCTAGTGGCTGCCGCGAAAAACCGTGAACGAGACGCAAAGATTTGCGGCTCGCTTGCGGCTGGCAGGTCGCCATAGCCTGTCGAGCCGGCCGGTGAAAGCACCCACTGTTACATCTCGTTCGGAGGCGCCTCTTCGCGCATGTTTCGGCATGCGCCGGTACCCTGCCGCTGCATGCCGGCGACGGAAGGACTCCCCGGCAGCCTCTTGTGCGACTCCCCGAAGGGGTAAATCCGGTTCACCGCGCCGCTGCGCGACTCCTCCCGGCTTGATGTTTGCACTTCAGGGCCGTGGCGGTGGTCATGGGGTGTTGAAAAGCCGACTCGGCCGAGATTTCTCTCGCTACCGGCAAGCGCGGACAGTGTGCTGTCGCGGCGCCTTCACGTAACGCCCCGCGGTGGGCCACAGGCGGCCGTGTGTGCGTTTCAAATGGCGATGGGTTTTTGTGGTGCCGCCGCCAAGGCGAAATCGGCACACAAATGGCCGACGTCGGTTGGCGGCGGGAACCGTGAACAAAACGCTAACATTTTCGGGTCCGCTTGCGGCGGGCAGAAAAGGGCACAGACGGGCACAGTAAGGTTATCAAGGGCTTAGAAGGGCAAGAAAATTACCAAAAAATTAACGGCCAACTGGGTAATCGGCCGCTAAGTCATTGATTTAAAATGGTCGGAGCGGCAGGATTCGAACCTGCGACCCCTTGGCCCCCAGCCAAGTGCGCTACCAGACTGCGCCACGCT
>JGI24023J19991_10002875_pt1 | contig 12328 bp, 10 predicted proteins | sample Cruoilmetagenom1_FD_19991 | JGI IMG/M metagenome (IMG submission 19991)
CACGCTATGTCGCGGAACGCTTTACGCTTGGTCGAGAGGGAAAACGTGGACAAACAGAAGGCATTGGAGGCGGCGCTGGGTCAGATCGAGCGCGCTTTCGGTAAAGGCTCGATCATGCGCCTGGGCGACGACCGGGTGGTGGACACCGAGGTGGTGTCGACCGGGTCCCTCGGCCTCGATATCGCCCTGGGCATCGGCGGTTTGCCGCGCGGCCGGGTGGTGGAGGTTTATGGCCCGGAAAGCTCCGGCAAGACGACCTTGGCCCTGCACGTCGTTGCCGAGGCGCAGAAGAAGGGCGGCACCTGCGCCTTCGTCGATGCCGAGCATGCCCTCGACCCGGCCTATGCCGGCAAGCTTGGGGTGAACGTCGGTGAGCTCCTCATTTCCCAGCCGGATACGGGCGAGCAGGGCCTCGAAATCGCCGATACCCTGGTTCGTTCGGGCGCCATCGACGTGCTGGTCATCGATTCGGTGGCCGCATTGGTGCCGCGGGCCGAGCTGGAGGGTGAGATGGGCGACCAATTGCCCGGTCTGCACGCCCGGTTGATGAGCCAGGCCCTGCGCAAGCTGACCAGTTCCATCGCCCGCTCGCGCACCATGGTTTTGTTCATCAACCAACTGCGCATGAAGATCGGTGTGATGTACGGCAATCCGGAGACCACCACCGGCGGGAACGCCCTGAAGTTTTACGCCTCGGTCCGCCTGGACATCCGCCGCATTGGGGCCATCAAGGACCGGGACGTGGTGGTCGGCAATCAGACCAAGGTCAAGGTGGTGAAGAACAAGATGGCGCCGCCCTTCCGCGTGGTCGAGTTCGACATCATGTACGGCCAAGGTATTTCCAAGACCGGCGAATTGCTGGATCTGGGGGTGCAGGCCGGTATCGTCGAGAAGTCCGGCGCCTGGTTTTCCTGCGCCGGCCAGCGGATCGGCCAGGGCCGCGAGAATGCCAAGACCTTCCTTAAGGAGCATCCGGAGATCAGTGCAACCATCGAGGCCAAGGTTCGCGAAAATGCCGGATTGGTTGCCACCGCCATGCTCGAGGGTGGCAATGATAAAGACAGCGAAAATGAAGGCAGTGGACCTGAGGAAGATAGCGCGGTGGCCGAGGGTTAATCCGCCCTATGTATCCGTAGCTGGGTATCCGTAGCTGGGCGGTGGTAAATATCAACCAGATTAGAGCGTTACGGCAATTTTCCAAGGCCGACTGTGAAGCCTTTGAGGGAAAAAGTAACGCCTACCGCCTGTCCCGCGGCATCCTCGAAAGTGACTTCGCCGCCGTTGCCGGCCTTGAAGGAAGATAGCAGGGGTTCGGCAAGGAGTATCTGGGCCTGGCAGCCTTTGGTGGTGCAGCGCTCAAGCGGTAGTTTTTGGGCCTCGTTCTGATCGATCTTCAGGACGAGCCCCGGTGGCAGGCGAATACCCAACGGGACAAAGAACAAAGCACCGAGAACGCTATCCGCCCCGAAATGGCCGACCACGACCTGGAGGATTCTCTGGTTGTTCTCGGTGCGAAAGACATCGTGGATAAGGAAGCAGGTTCGCGGCTTGTCCGCCTGCGCCTTCGTGCACTGCAGCGTCCAATCCTGAATATTCTCAACCTCACGCTCCGCGGATGCCGGTGCCTGGGTTTGGGCCAGGACCGGCAAGGTGGCGCCGAGAAGCCCGGCAACGGCAAACACGGCCACCAGAGCGTTGGGTAGGCGGGCGGTCATCCAGGCCGGAAAGTATCCGGCGCCGGGGCGCTGCCGTGGGTTGGCTTGGTGCTTAAACATGGCGGGACATTAGACCAGGCGGCGGCCATCAGCCACCTTGTTTTACGGCCACGGCGACCGCTGGGCGACCGCTGGGTGGCCGCCGGGTGGGCGTTGAATTGATTGCTGCTGGCACGGGCCGGGTGGCCGGGGTCGGCCGCCAAACCGGCTGGCCGTCGCTGGACAGCCCAACGGCCTCGCGCTACAACGCGTTCTCCGGGCGTTCTCCGGGCGTTCTCCGGGCCGGTTGCTTTTCCGCTGTGAATTCCACCCGGTGGATGATCGTGACCTTCGCCCGGTGGATGGTTGTGACCCTCGCCCGGTGGGCGGGGGAAGGGCCGTTTCCCTGAAACCTTCTAGAACCCGCGCGAAGGGCCGGATGCCCGGATACAAGACCAAGACGCGCCAGGACCAGATATGAAGCAAGCCGCAACCGGCAACGAGGTGCGTAGCGCCTTTCTGGACTATTTTGCCAAGCATGATCATCAGATCGTGCCGTCGTCGCCGTTGGTGCCGCGCAACGATCCGACCTTGATGTTCACCGCCGCCGGCATGGTGCAGTTCAAGAACGTCTTTACCGGTCAGGAGACCCGGCCCTATCAGCGCGCCGTGACATCGCAAAAATGCGTGCGCGCCGGCGGCAAGCATAACGACCTGGAAAACGTCGGCTATACGACCCGGCATCACACCTTTTTCGAGATGCTGGGCAACTTCTCCTTCGGTGACTATTTCAAGGATGTGGCGATCGAGCTGGCCTGGAACCTGGTCACCAAGGAGTACGGTCTGCCGGTGGATCGGTTGCTGGTCACGGTTTATGCCGATGATGATGACGCCGCGGCCCTGTGGCGCAAGATTGCCGGGTTACCGGACGAGCGGATTTTGCGCATCGCCACGTCCGATAATTTCTGGCAGATGGGCGATACCGGCCCGTGCGGTCCGTGCTCTGAGATCTTTTTCGATCACGGCCCCGGCATTCCGGGCGGCCCACCCGGCAGCCCCGATGAGGATGGCGATCGGTTCGTCGAAATCTGGAACCTGGTCTTCATGCAGTTTGATCAGCCTGAGCCGGGCAAGCGGGTGCCGCTGCCCAAGCCGTCCATCGATACGGGCATGGGGCTGGAGCGAATCACGGCTGTCCTCGCGGGCACACATGACATTTACGACACCGATCTCACGCGTGCCCTGATCGAGGCCTCTGCCGCGGCCTCGAAGACACCGCCGGATGGTGAACACGCGGTGTCGCACCGGGTTATTGCCGATCATCTGCGCGCGACGTCGTTTCTCATCGCCGATGGCGTGCTGCCGTCCAACGAGGGTCGCGGTTACGTGCTGCGGCGAATCATGCGCCGCGCCATGCGCCACGTTCATCGCCTCGGCGTTAAGGAACCCATGATCTGGCGCCTGGTCCCGGACTTGACGGCGATGATGGGGCAGGCATATCCGGAATTGCTGCGCGCCCAGGCCCTCATTGAGGAAACCCTAAAGTTGGAGGAAGGCCGCTTTAGCCAAACTCTGGACCGGGGCATCAAGTTGCTGGAGGACGAGACCGACAAGCTTGGCACCAGCGAGGCGTTGTCCGGCGAGGTCGCCTTCAAGCTGTATGACACCTTCGGCTTCCCCCTCGATCTGACCCAGGACATTCTGCGCGGGCAGGGCCGGGCGGTCGACCAGGCCGGCTTCGACGGCGCCATGGCGCGGCAGCGCGCGGCGGCACGCAAGGCCTGGACCGGCTCCGGCGAGGCGGCCACGGAAAGCCTGTGGTTCGAGTTACGCGATCGCCTTGGTGCCACGGAATTCCTCGGCTACGACACCGAATCGGCGGAAGGCCAAGTTGTCGCCATTGTCGCCGACGGCCATGTCGTCGATGTGGCCAAGGCGGGCGACGAAGTTCAGATACTGGTCAATCAAACACCCTTTTATGGCGAGTCGGGCGGCCAGGTCGGCGACACCGGCGTGTTGTTTACCGCCGACGGTGGCGAAATCGAAGTTCAGGATACGCAGAAGAAGCTAGGCGTCCTGCATGTTCATGCCGGGCGCATCCGCCACGGTGCGGTCAAGGTCGGCGATGCGGTCGAGATGAAGGTGGATGGCGTGCGCCGCGCCGCCCTACGGGCACACCATTCCGCTACGCATCTTCTGCATGAGGCGTTGCGCCGCCGGCTGGGCGCGCATGTCACCCAGAAGGGTTCGTTGGTGGCCCCCGACCGCTTGCGCTTCGACGTCAGCCATCCGAAGCCCATGACCGCCGAAGACATTCGCGCGGTCGAAGCGGAGGTGAACGAGCGTATTCGTCTGAATGCCTCGGTCGAGACTCATTTCATGACGCCGGACGAAGCGATCGAAGCTGGTGCCTTGGCGCTGTTCGGCGAGAAATACGGCGACGAGGTGCGGGTCGTTTCCATGGGCGGTGAGGACTTGGCGGGCCATGGCGCTGCGTTTTCCACCGAGCTGTGCGGCGGCACCCATGTGCGCCGCGCCGGCGACATCGGCTTCTTCAAGATCATCGGTGAAAGCGCCCTTGCCGCTGGGGTGCGCCGCATCGAAGCCTTGGCAGGCGCCGCCGCATTGGACCATGTGGTGCGTCAGGAAACGCTGCTGACGCAAGCCGCCGAGGCAATCAAAGCGGCGCCGAGCCAGCTTCCCGAGCGTATCGCCAGCCTTCTCGAAGAGCGCCGGCGTCTGGAACGCGAATTGACCGATGTTCGCCGCAAGCTGGCGACCGGTGGAGGCGGTGACGGGGCCACGCCCGCCGTGCGCGAGGTTGCCGGCGTTCGCTTCGCCGCCCGGGTTTTGTCCGATGTCCCGGCAAAGGATCTAAAGCCCATGGCCGACGATCTGAAAAAGCAGGTCGGCAGCGGCGTGGTTGCCCTGGTCGCTGTCGCCGAGGGCAAAGCGTCCCTGGTTGTCGGCGTCACCGCCGATCTGACCGACCGGTTGAGCGCCGTCGATTTGGTGCGCGCCGGCTCGCAGGCCCTTGGCGGCAAGGGCGGCGGTGGCCGCCCGGATATGGCGCAGGCCGGCGGCCCGGACGGTGCCGCGGCAGAGGCCGCCGTGGCCGCTATCGAGGCGGCGCTGGCGAAAGTCCCGGCGGCCTGATTCTTAGTTACGTCTTTTTCGTCTCGTACAAATGCACGTCGCGTTGCGGGAAGGGGATGCTGATGCCGGCGGCATCCAGGCGTTGCTTCGCGGACTTCGTGGTATCGAATAGCAGCGTCCAATAGTCGTCCGCTTTGGTCCAGCAGCGTAGGTTGAGATTGACCGAGCTATCGCCCAGCTCGCTGACCAAGACCTGTGGTGCCGGCTCGGCCAACACGCGCGCATCCTCCCGCAAAAGCTCCAGCAGTACGGTCTGCGCGGCATCCATGTTGTCGCCATAGCCGATGCCGACAACGATATCCAGGCGCCGGGTGGGAAGCCGCGAATAGTTCTTGATCGTGCGGTTCCACAGTTGCGAGTTCGGGACCACCTGATACACACCATCGAACGTGTGCATGGCGGTCGTGAACAAGCCGACCTCGTCCACCGTCCCGGCAATGCCCTCGGCGTCGATGTAGTCGTTGACCCGAAACGGGCGCAGGAACAGCAGCATGATTCCCGCTGCAATGTTCTGCAGGGTGCCTTGCATGGCCAGGCCGATGGCCAGGCCGGCGGCACCGAGTACGGCGATAATGCTGGCGGTCTGTACACCGAACTGGGCCAGCACCGCGACAATGACCAGGGTGAGGATCGCGTAGCGTGTGGTCTGCGCGACAATCGGCTTGAGCGTTGCATCCAGATGCGGCGTGCGGCCCAGCAGGCGCGCGACACTGCGCCCGGCCCAGCCGGCGACCATCCAGCCGCCGATGAGCAGGATCACGGCACCGAGAAGGTCGAGGCCGTATTGAATCACCAGGCCGCTAACCTGATTGAAGAGGTCCAGGAATTTGTCGCTCGTCATGCTGCCTTCAAACTATGTAGTTTTACCAGCGCGGCTTACTCCTTGACGTCGGCCATCACCTGCATGCGTATGATCTTGTCGGGATCGTCGACCATGCCGCTCTGGCTTCCCGGCGGCGCTTTCTTGATGCCGTCGACGTGCTCCATGCCTTCGACCACGCGGCCCCAGACCGTGTATTCTTTGTCCAGAAAGCGGGCCGGCGCGAAGGTGATGAAGAACTGGCTGTCGGCACTATCCGGACTTTGTGCCCGCGCCATACCGGCGGTGCCGCGCAAAAACGGCTCGTCCGAGAATTCCGCCTTTAGATTCTGCCCGGAGCCGCCGGTGCCGGTGCCCGTCGGATCGCCGGTCTGGGCCATGAAACCGTCCATGACGCGGTGAAAGACGATCCCGTCATAGAACCCCTGGCGGGTCAGTTCCTTGATCCGGGCGACGTGCCCGGGCGCTACATCCGGCAGCAACTCGATGACGACACGGCCGCCCTCGATCTCCATGACCAGAGCGTTCTCTGGATCCGGCGCGGCGCCGGCTTCGGCCGTTGAAGTTGCCATAATCAATCCTATCAGTGAGAATAATTTCAATGCGTTACGGATCATTTCTGTCTCGCCATCCTAATTGAGAGCGCGGCCCAGGTTGGTGCCCAGCGCATCCATGAACTCTTCGGTCGTCAGCCATTTTTGCTTGTCGCCAATGAGCAGCGCCAGGTCTTTTGTCATCTGCCCACCTTCAACCGTATCGACGCAAACCTTCTCCAACGTATCGGCGAAGGCAGTCACCTCGGGCGTTCCGTCGAACGTGCCACGATAGTGCAAGCCGCGCGTCCAGGCATAGATCGAGGCGATGGGGTTTGTCGATGTCGGTTTGCCTTGTTGGTGCAGGCGATAGTGCCGGGTCACGGTACCGTGCGCGGCCTCGGCCTCGACCGTCTTGCCGTCCGGGGTCGTCAAGACCGAGGTCATTAGGCCAAGCGAGCCGAAACCTTGCGCCACCGTGTCCGACTGCACATCGCCGTCGTAGTTCTTGCAGGCCCAGACGAAATTGCCGGACCATTTCATGGCGGCGGCAACCATGTCATCGATCAGGCGATGTTCGTAGGTGATGCCTTTGGCGGCGAATTTGTCCTTGAATTCTGCATCGAAGATCTCTTGGAACAAGTCCTTGAAGCGCCCGTCGTAGACCTTGAGGATGGTATTCTTGGTCGACAGGTAGACCGGCCAGCCCGAGCTCAGGCCGTAATTCAGGCAGGCGCGCGCAAATCCACGAATTGACTCGTCCAGATTGTACATACCCATCGCCACGCCGGCCGATGGGAAATCGAATATCTTGTAGGTGGTGGCTTCGCTGCCGTCGGCCGGTTGGAACGTCATGTTCAACGTACCCGGCTTCGTGACAAGGATGTCCGTGGCCTTGTACTGGTCGCCGAAGGCATGGCGCCCGATGACGATGGGATTGGTCCAGCCCGGCACAAGGCGCGGAACGTTCTGCATGATGATCGGTTGGCGAAACACGGTACCGCCCAGGATGTTGCGGATCGTGCCGTTGGGCGAAAGCCACATCTTCTTGAGCTTGAATTCCTCAACCCGCGCTTCGTCCGGGGTGATTGTCGCGCACTTAACGCCAACCCCATGGCGCTTGATGGCATTGGCGGAGTCCACCGTCACCTGGTCGTCCGTGGCGTCGCGATTTTCAATCGATAGGTCGTAGTATTCCAGGTCCACATCGAGAAACGGCAGGATCAACTTTTCCTTGATCATCGCCCAAATGATTCGTGTCATCTCGTCGCCGTCGATCTCGACTACCGGGTTGCGAACCTTGATCTTCGCCATGGACATCTCCCAAACGCGTTAGCGCCCCCGCATTTGCCGGTGCGCGGCGGCAACATAGCAGCCTTTCGCGGTGGGGCAAGCGGCGGAATTCAGCGGTTGTCGGGGCTGCCGGCGTGAGCTGTGCGGGGCCTAAAGATGCTTGGTATCGCTTGGCCGGCAGGGGCTCGGCGCCGCTTCGACAGCGCCGAAGACATCCTCGATCCGGGTTACCACCTGCCACATTCGGGTATGGCGCGGGCTAGCGTAGTTGGCCGCGACGAGATGGTCGAGCAAGCGCACCAAGGGGTCCCAGTAGCCGTCCAGGTTTAGCAAGACCACCGGCTTGTCATGTAGCTCAAGCTGCTTCCAGGTGAGAATCTCGAAGGTCTCATCCAGTGTGCCCAGGCCGCCGGGCAAGATGCAAAATGCGTCGGAAAGCTCGAACATGCGCTGTTTTCGGACGTGCATGGAATCGACAACGATTATTTCCGTGACATCGCGGTGCTCGACTTCCCGGGCCATCAGGATTTCCGGAATGACCCCGATCACGCGCCCTCCGGCGGCCAGTGCCCCGTCGGCGACGGCACCCATCAGGCCCACGCGGCCGCCGCCGAAGACAATGCCGACACCGCGCTCCGCCGCTTGCCGGCCGAGGGCGGCCGCGCGCTCCAGGTGACGCGGATCGCCGCGCCCCGAGGCACCGCAGTAAACACAAAGCGCGCGAAGCTTGGCCATAGGCAGCAATCCTTCACTCTTGCGTGAATCGGGCTTCACCAGCATTGAGTAATTCGGCTAGCATACAGCAACGGGAATTGTGTGCCCTAGCCCAACGACGATGGGCACGCTACATGAATCAAGTATCGAACAACGGGGAAAGAGCCAATCAATGAGAAAGATCACCCTTGCGATTGCGGCCAGTCTGCTTTTCGGGGCTGCTAGCCCGGCCTTTGCTGCCGACGAGCCGGAGAACATGATCAAATACCGCAAAGCCGTGATGTCGGCCATCGGCGGCCATACCGGCGCCATTGCCGGCGTGGTCAAGGGCGAGGTCAGCTTTGTCGGTCACGTAGAAGCCCATGCTCGCGGAATCAACGAGATGAGCAAGCTCATTACCCAGCTTTTCCCCACGGGCACCGATAATGGGGCCTTCAAAGACACGCGCGCGCTGCCCGCCATCTGGCAGGATAGAGCCAAGTTCGATGCGGCGGCGCAAGCCCTGCAAGATGAAAGCGCCAAGCTGATCGAGGTGGCGCAGGGGGGCGATGCCGGGGCCATTGGGGCGCAGCTGCAAAACGTCGGCAAGGCCTGCGGTAGTTGCCACAAGCCATTTCGCGCCGAAAAGAAGTAGGGCCTGTTCAGCGGCGCTCAATGTTTCGGCCGGCGCTGTCGCTGACGGGGCTGGCCGCTGTGCTAGGCTTGGTGGCCTTTGGCGCGGCGGCGCAGACTACCGCCCAGCCGACTGCGGAATCGGTGACCCGTGGTGGCTATGTTCTGCGGGCCGCCGGGTGCCTGTCCTGCCATACGGATAGCAAGAATAAGGGTCAGCCGCTCGCTGGCGGCCGCGCCCTACCGACGCCCTTCGGGACCTTCTATCCGCCGAATATCACGCCGGACAAGGACACCGGCATAGGGGGCTGGACGGTCGAAGACCTGTCGCGGGCGATGCGCGAGGGGCGGGCGCCGGATGGCCGCCACTACTATCCGGCCTTTCCGTATACCTCTTATACCGGCATGGCGGACCAGGATGTCGCCGACCTTTGGGCCTATTTGATGGCGCAGCCGCCGGTTGCCCGGGCCAACCAGCCCCATGAGCTGCCTCTGCCGTTCCGTTTTCGCGCGTTGCTTGGCATCTGGAAGGCGATGTACTTCGAGCCGGGCCGATTCGCCGGCAACCCCGCGAAGGATGCCACCTGGAACCGCGGCGCTTATCTGGTCGCGGCCTTGGGCCATTGCGGCGAATGCCATACGCCGCGCGGCGCCCTTGGCGGGATGGACGGTGACCGCCCTTTGGCCGGAACCGCCAAGGGGCCACAAGGCAAGAAGGTACCGAACATCACACCGCACGCTAAGGAGGGCATCGGTGATTGGCGCGAATCGGATACAACTTTCTTCCTTAAAACGGGCTTTTTCCCCGATGGTGACGTCGCCGGCGGGGCCATGGCCGAGGTGATCGACGATGGAACAAGCCATCTCAACGACGCGGACCGGGCGGCAATCGCCGCATATCTGCGAGATTTGCCCCCTTTGCCCGGACCCTAGGCACTGCCAGACGCCTCAGGCGTCGCTGCGTTGGCATGATTGCGCTAAACAGGCGTGGAGATTACCCTATCGGTTGATTGTACGAGGATATGCTGTTGAACCGTAACCGGATCGTCATCGCCGCTGCCGCCACCGCCGTTGTTTTCGGCGTGCTCATCGGCGTCCTCCTGCTATCGCTGCCGGAGCCGTCGGGGCCGACGACGGCTGCCGTGCAGGCGGTGCCGGTGGAAATTGAGGCCGCCACCTCGATTCCGGCCAAGCCGGAAGAGCCGGCAGCCGTGGAGGCACCGGCACCTGCGAGCGACGCCGAGCCGGCCCAGGCCAGCGCCGAGCCAGCCCAGGCCAGCGCCGAGCCGGCCCCGGCTAGTGCCGAGCCGGCAACCGCGTCCGAGCCGGCGCCGGCATCGGAACCGGAAACCGCCCAGGTCGCCGAACTCGTTCCGCCCGGTTTCGATATCGTTCGGGTCGAGACAACGGGCGAAACCGTATTGGCCGGACGCGCGATGGCGGGCAGTGAGGTCTCGGTTCTGGATGGCAATACCTCTCTCGGCGAGGTAGCGGCGGACGGGCGCGGGCAATGGGCCTTCGTCGTCGAGAAACCATTGGCTCCCGGCAGTCATGAATTGAGCTTGGCGGCGCGTCTGGCCGATGGTCGGGTCGTGACCTCGACCGACGTTGTGGTCGTCAATGTGCCGCAGCCGCAGGTTGCGAGCGCATCCCAGACGGACCCGCAACAGCCTGCCGCCGGCAAGACGGCAACCGAATCCGCGCAGGCGGCAGCCGATACAACGCGCGCCGCCGGTGATACTGGGACAAAGATTTCACCTGAAGTCACGGTCGCCGAGCAGCCGCTGGCGGTGCTGATGCCGCGGACCGGCCAGGGGCCAAGCAAAGTGCTTCAGCAGTCGACAACACCACGCGGGGGGCTAGCGGAGGGGACCCTGGTTCTCGAAACCATCGACTATGACGACCGGGGTGCCGTGATCGGTGGCCGCGCCGAATCGGGGGCTCGACTCATTGTGTATCTCGACGATGCGGCTTTGGGCGAAACCGTTGCCGGGCCTGACGGTCGCTGGAGTCTCGTGCTCGATCGGCCGCTGGAGACTGGTTTGCACCGGATGCGCGTCGACGTTCTCGATGCCCAAGGCAAGGTTGTTGCCCGCGTCGAGACACCGTTCTCGCGCGCGGTGTTGGCCGAGGTGTTGCCCGATGAGACCTCGGTGGTCGTACAACCCGGCAATAGTTTGTGGCGAATTGCGCGACGAGTTTACGGTGAAGGGGTTCGTTATTCGGTTATTTTCGAGGCGAACAAGGAACGGATTCGCAACGCTGATTTGATCTATCCGGGGCAGATATTCAAGGTGCCTATGACGACTCCGGTAGCGGCTCCGGGGGCGAACTAGGGGCCGCCGCGGCGGCAATGCAGGCGCGCTCTGCCGCGGCAATCGTCTCGCGCAGCAGATCGATATAGGGGCCGAAATCCAACAGGAGCGAGGTAATGGCGGCCATGACGCTCGCGGGCGTCAAGGGAAGCGGCGGCTGCGCTGTTGCCACCAGGGACATGTCTTGGGACGCGGATACCTCGATACGGCCGCTGGGTATGTCGGCGGTGGCTTCGACGATGCGCTGAGTCACCCGGCGGCTGTCGCCTTGCTCCATGCTATAAGGTATCTTGCCAAGCTCGGCCGAAAGGGCGATGCGGGCCTCGGGGGCCGTCTCAATCCGCGCCTCGAAATCCGCACCCCGGTAAGCGAAAACGAGGCGAAGGGGTTGGTCGCCACTCCGCCGGCGAATACGACCGTCCTCGTCAAGCTCTATGTCGCCGACCTGAAGCGGGGAATGACTATTGGCCACCAGCGCGAGAATATCCCGCAGGCCGGAGCTATCTTCTGCATACTCTGAGGTGTTGGGCTCTTCGGACATTTTTGGCTACACAGCCTCGCCCTAATAAGTGTGTCTGGATACAAATTTGTTAGCACGGGAACGATTAAGGGTGCGTAAAGCTTTATGCATATATTCAATATCGGATATATTCCATGGCCATAGGCTGCCCCGCCGGCAATGTTGTGCCGCCGACCGCGGGTGCTTGCCATGTGAGTCGGGATTTGAGGTAGGCGATGCTGAAGAACGTGTTCATACCAATCCACCGCGCTGGCTGGCCGTTTATCGGCGCCGCCGTGGCGGGGGCGGTGTTGCTCTCATTTCTATGGACGCCGCTGTTCTGGCTGGGTTTGCTGGTCGCCGCGTTTTGCACTTACTTCTTTCGCGATCCGGAGCGGATCGTACCCGTGCGCGCCGGCCTGGTCGTAAGCCCTGCGGACGGCCTGGTCTCCGCCGTTGAACCGGCGGTGCCGCCGCCGGAGTTGGGCATGGGCGGCGGCTTGCGGCCACGCGTCAGCATCTTTCTGAGCGTCTTCGACGTGCACATCAATCGCGTGCCGGCGGATGGGACGATCAGCGCCTTGGCCTATCGCAAAGGGACGTTCGTCAACGCCGCGCTGGATAAAGCCTCCGAGCAGAACGAGCGCCAATCGGTTCGCATGACCACGCCGGACGGCCGCGATATTGCCTTC
>JGI24023J19991_10002876_pt1 | contig 12326 bp, 10 predicted proteins | sample Cruoilmetagenom1_FD_19991 | JGI IMG/M metagenome (IMG submission 19991)
AAAAAATGAAATCCGTCTCCGGTCGTGCTATAGGCATGGCCTTCGACTTTTAATATCGGCCTGGAAAAATCATCAACCCCTGCGGTCAAATTCCTGATGGCGCCATTATGTATTGTCGCCTTATCTGATTTAACAAGTATTGCTTTGGATGTAAACTCGCCATATGCTTCAGCATCAACCATTTCCGGCCAACCAGAAAAATAGCTCCCGCTTACATTGCTTACCAAAAAATCACCCTTCAGCACCCCACGCTTACGTTCAAATGGAAACTGGTTTGACCACCCCCGAAATACAACATTGGTCTCCGGCGCCAAACCGGACTGAAATATATTATCAATCCATGTAACCAGTTTTTCCTTCAATATCAAAGCAGGTTGATATTTATATATGCTTGCAACAGCCACATCCTGTAATGACAATTGAATATCCATGTAGTGAGACTTTTTATTATTTGGAAGCATTAGCATCATATCCAATGCTAACCTGAAGTCATTATTTTTTGCCTCAATAGTTTTGCTTTGCAAAAGCCAGCCATTACCGCTATTGTACAAATCCATTGCACCGGAAAGATTATCCAGTATAACGGATTGTCGCATCAACCGCGGGGCAGTCAAAACAACACCTTTCCCATCCAGCGTTATATGCCCATAGGATTCATTCAGATTTACACGCGCATTTAAACCAAACACACCGGGTACTTTGTTCCAGCTTTGCAGACTCAATCTCTGTATCTCAGCTGATAATTTATAACGAGGCTTGCCGTTTTTTGGTGTATTTACATTGATAGACAGATTTAAAAGATCTCCCTTTGGATCCAGTCCATCAAGCATTTCGACTTGCCCGGTTTTATATAAGCCAAGATCAATAAATAAATTTTTCGTATCTTCAATCTTCGCATAGGCCATACCAAGATTGAGTTGAGCACTTCCTTTTTCGTCTTTCCAACTCGCAACAATCGCAGATTCCTTCCAGCTTCTGGCCTTTGTTGCATATCCCAAGCGGTCAATTCGTAATTCCCAGTCTGACATGCTCCCTGTCCAGTCAAACTCGCCCTTCAACTGTTCTATAGTTGATGATGTGCCTGTTTTTCCATTCTGGAACCGTAAATCATAAACCGCAAGCTTACCAGAAAGGCGATTCAAACCTTTTCCGGCCCATTCACCCCATAGTTCGAAATCAGTTTCACCACCTTTAACCTTTAAATCTTTAAATTCCGGTGACACCCCCCATGCGGATAACTGCAAGCCTCTACTCTTTATATATACAAGACCATGCCACTCTTCGGGTGTTAATAAATCACCGCTCACATCAACCGCAATAGTAGACTGCTTCCCCATGCCTTCAGGTATTTGAAACGATCCCGTTAGCTGGTGACGATCAGCACGGTTATGCAGGACCAGATCCACATTTTCAAATTGCTGCCATTTTTTGCTGTCTTTTTGTTTCCAGACAACCGTGCTTTCTTTGATGCTGACGCTTGACTGTTGCAGAAGCCAGTCAGCCAGCTCTTTGCTGATAACAGTATCGAGATCACCCACACCACCCAGTTCAGAAAGATCAAAGCCCTGTATCGCATATGACCCATCTGTTTTTTGCAACACCGAAATAACCGTGCCAAATACAGTAAAGTTACTTGGCACGAGTGTTTTTTGTAACAATGACTGGATGACTGATATACCCAGATAGGCTTTATTGAAAGAAACAATTTCTTTTACGCCACTATCATCGATCAGATGTACACCTTTAAATATAATCGTGGGGGTAAACCCGACGAGCCTTGCATCGATCTCGTCAATATGCACATTCTGCTCAATAATCTCGCCAAGCCGTTGTTCGATTGTTGCCCTGTAACCCTGCACCTCAGGCAATAGTAGTCGTGCAATTGACAAGGCGACTGCTGCTGTCACGACAAATATCGCCAACGCATACAACATAGATCTGCGCAATTGTATAAATATTTTTTCTGACTGCCGCATATATTAAAAAATCGTTATTACCCAGAGATTCAAAAAATCTGTCACATCAACACCACATCAAACTGTTCCTGGGTGTACTCTGTCTCCACCTGGAGTTTAATAGGTTTATCGATAAACTCTTCAAGTTCAGCCAGACTGGTTGACTCTTCATCAACCAGCATATCCACCACAGGTTGTGATGCCAGCACCAGCAGTTTCTTCGCATCAAACTGCCTTGCCTCACGCATAATTTCACGGAAAATTTCATAACAAACCGTCTCGGCCGACAATAATGAACCTCTGCCATTACAGGTCGGGCAGGTTTGGCACAGGACATGTTCAAGACTCTCTCGTGTGCGTTTACGGGTCATTTCAACCAGTCCCAGTGTTGAAACTTCACTAATCTGGGATTTGGCGCTATCACGCTCCAGATTTTTTTCCAGCGCCTTGATCACCTGCCGACGGTGCTCGACCTCGTTCATATCGATAAAGTCTATGATGATAATCCCACCCAGGTTGCGTAGGCGCAATTGCCTGACGATAGCCTGGCTGGCTTCGAGGTTGGTTTTGAAAATGGTCTCTTCCAGATTGCGATGACCGACAAAGGCCCCGGTATTCACATCTATGGTTGTCATGGCCTCAGTCTGATCAATAATCAGGTAACCACCGGATTTAAGCTGTACCTTCCGCTCCAGCGCCTTGCGAATTTCATCCTCTATCCCATATATATCAAAGATCGGTCTTTCACCGGGATAATGCTCGACACGATCAGCCAGATGGCCGATAAACTTGCCGGTAAACTTTTTGACCTTTTCATAGGTTTCGCGCGAATCAATACGAATTTTTTCAATATCACTATTGCCCAGATCACGCATAGTACGCATAACGATCTGCAGATCGTCGTGAATCAGGCTGGGTGATTTGACTTCCTTGGTACGTTGTTGAATGGTCACCCAGAGTTTTTGCAGGAACTGCATATCGTTTTTGATGGCTTCTTCGCTGGCGCCTTCAGCCACGGTACGGATAATATAACCACCCGGTTCAAACTCCGGTGCCAGCCGGGAGATGATGTCCTTCAACCTTTCTCTTTCTTCTTCACTGTCGATTTTTTGTGAAACCCCGACGTGATTTGTCCCGGGTAAAAATACCAGATAACGGGAAGGGATCGAGATTTGGGTAATCAGGCGGGCCCCTTTTGTCCCCATGGGATCCTTGATGACCTGCACAACCACATCCTGCCCCTCACGCAATAAGCTGCTGATGTCCTCGTGGGCTTTACCATTCTCTCCGTTATTCTTTGGCTCATCGGTAGGCGTGACAATATCCGCCGCATGCAGGAAGGCAGTCCGTTCAAGCCCGACATCGACAAAGGCGGCCTGCATCCCGGGCAATATCCGGCACACCTTGCCTTTGTAGATATTCCCCACCAGGCCACGCTTCTGGGCGCGTTCAATCTGGACTTCCTGCAGGACCCCGTTTTCAACGAATGCCACGCGTGTTTCCTGCGGGGTCACATTAATAAGAATTTCTTCGCTCATCGATTCCTGATTATCGCAATGGCTTGATGCCAGCTTGTTCTAATAATTCGCTTGTCTCATACAGTGGCAAACCCATTACGGCAGAATAGCTGCCTTCAAGCCCGTTTATAAATATAGCGGCTTTGCCCTGTATCCCATAGGCACCGGCCTTGTCTTTTGGTTCACCGGTTTGCCAGTACTTTTCCCGCTCGGCTGCACTCGTTTGACGGAAGCTCACCCGGCTGACATTCAATCGCGTATTCATTTCCTCACCCATCAGCGCCACCGCACTGATCACCTCGTGGCTACGGCCAGAAAGTCTCGCCAGCATGTCCAACCCGTGCGCCTTGTCACGCGGTTTGCCCAGAATTTCATTATCAACCACTACCGCCGTATCTGCTCCCAAAACCGGTTTATGGGTATATGAATCGATATATCCCTTGCCAGCCTGCGCCTTTTCAATGGCCATCCTGATCACAAAATCCCGGGCGGACTCACCCGCTTCGGGTAGCTCCGGGATATCACTCTTGAGCAGACGATAACGCACCCCGATCTGTTCTAATAATTCACGACGACGAGGCGATGCCGAGGCCAGGTAAATATCAAAGTCATCAGTCGTCACGATAGTTAATTCTATTTATGATAGGGGTGATTCTTGAGAATGGATACCGCACGATACAATTGTTCAGCGATCACAATACGCACCAGGGGATGGGGCAAGGTCAGGTTAGAAAGTGACCATTTCAGATCGGCCTTTTTCTGGCAGGCGGGGGCCAGACCTTCAGGCCCCCCCACCAGCAGGGCAATATTCCGCCCGGATTGCATCCAGTCTGTTAATTGATCCGCCAACTGGCGAGTCGACCAGGCCTTGCCGGTGACCTCCATGGCGACCACCAGAGAGTCTTTTTTAATTGCCGCCAACATTTGATCGCCTTCCTTGCTCATCGTCCGGCTGACATCGCTGCCCTTGCTGCGTTTGGCCAGCGGTATCTCGATTAATTGCAACTGGCTCTCCGGCGGCATGCGCCGGGCGTATTCTTCATAGCCCTGGTTGACCCAGGCGGGCATTTTCTGCCCAACGGCGATCAGTGAAATTTGCATTCCACCTCAGATCTCATACCCGTTGTTCAAGCCTGCTGATCCCCGGCAGCCTGCGGGCTGTCTTCACCCCAGAGTTTTTCGAGGTTATAGAAGTCCCGGATCGAGGGCTGCATGACATGCACCACGACATCCCCCAGATCCACCAGCGCCCATTCACCCTGTTGCTCCCCCTCGACACCAATGGGTTTTACACCGGCTTCTTTAACTTTCACCTCTACCGAGTTGACCAAGGCCTTGACCTGCCGCGAGGTGTTACCACAGGCGATCACCAACACATCGGTGAAACTGGACTTGTCTCTGACATCCAGGACACGAATATCCGTGGCCTTCACATCTTCCAGTGCCTCGATCACCACGGCCTTTAATTTTTCAATATCTGTCATTACGTTTACTACCTAGTTATAAATATGCTGTTGTTGAATCAATTCCAGAACACTATCCGGCAACAGATAGCGGACATCCTCACCTGACTGCAATTGGCGGCGTATACCCGTCGAGGAAATGTTCAACTCCGTCACCGGGGAGAATATCACGCAGCCTGTTGCCTGTTTGTTACAGCCCTCAGGATCATTCGATCTATGTTCGCTAACCAGCCCCTGCAAGGCCGGACTCTTGATATCGTCCATGGACCAGCCGGGCCGGGTCATGACAATCAGATGCGCCAGCCCAATCAGGTCTTGCCAGCGATGCCAACCGTCCAGCGCGGCAAAGGCGTCCAGCCCCACGATCAAACCGAGTGACTGCATCTCGCCCAGTTCCCCCCGCAGGGATTCGAGAGTCTCCACCATATAAGATGGACCACCCCGTTTTATCTCCCGCTCATCCGCGAAAAACCGGGACTCGTCGGCAATCGCCATCTTCACCATCGCCAGACGTTGCGTCGCACTGGCATGTGGCAGTTCGCGATGGGGAGGCTCGCCACAGGGGATGAAGCGAAGCTGCTCGAGGTTCAGGCTCTCGGTCACATCCAGTGCCGTCCGCAAATGGCCGAAATGGATGGGGTCAAACGTCCCGCCAAGAACACCGATCATCAGCTTCGAATGTGACCGTCGCCGATAACAATGTATTTCTGTGAAGTCAGACCTTCGAGTCCCACCGGCCCACGGGCATGGATCTTGTCGGTACTGATGCCGATCTCGGCCCCCAGGCCGTATTCAAAGCCATCGGCAAAGCGGGTCGAAGCATTAACCATCACTGAACTGGAATCCACCTCGGTCATAAAACGCCGCGCCCGACCGATATCCTCAGTCATAATCGACTCGGTGTGACCGGAACTGTGGCGATAGATGTGTTCAATCGCCTCATCCAGGCCATCGACCACACGGATCGACAGGATCGGCGCCAGGTATTCGGTATCCCAGTCTTCCTCGGTGGCGGCATTGATGTCCTGGAGAATGGCACGGGTGGCCTTGCAACCACGCAATTCCACCCCTTCGGCCTGATACTGGCTGGCCAGCTCGGGCAGAACTTCAGCCGCAATGGCGCGATCGACCAGCAGGGTCTCCATGGTGTTACAGGTGCCATAACGCTGGGTCTTGGCGTTGAAGGCCACCTTGATGGCCTTGGCCTGGTCGGCCTTGCTATCTATATATACGTGGCAAACCCCGTGCAGGTGCTTGATTACCGGCACCCGGGCCTCAGCACTGATACGCTCGATCAGGCCCTTGCCGCCACGGGGCACGATCACATCGACATATTGCTGCATGGTGATCAACTCACCCACGGCCGCCCGATCAGGGGTTTCGATAACCTGCACCACCGCTTCCGGCAGACCGGCCTTTTTCAGGCCCGCGCTAATACATCCGGCAATCGCCTGGTTGGAATGCAGGGCCTCAGAGCCTCCGCGCAGGATAGCGGCATTGCCCGATTTCAGGCACAGCGCCGCGGCATCGGCGGTCACATTAGGCCGCGACTCATAGATGATGCCCACCACCCCCAGCGGCACGCGCATCTTGCCCAGTTGGATACCGGAAGGACGATAGGTCATGTCGTTGATCTCTCCCACCGGATCCGGCAGGGCGACGATCTGTCGAATACCCTCGGCCATGCCGAGGATGCGTTCCGCGTTCAGTTCCAGCCGATCCAGCAGGGCCGCATCCAGGCCCTTGTCTTTGCCCGCAGCCATGTCTTTGGCATTGGCCGCCAGCAGGGCAGGCTGGTCGGCCAAAATGGCCTCGGCCATGGCCAGCAGGGCGGCATTCTTCTCGGCCGTCGCGGCGCGGGCCAGCACACGAGACGCAGCCCGGGCCTGCTGGCCCAGTTGAGTCATGTAGGTCTTGATATCCACTTTTGCATCCATGGGGCTTACTCGTAAATCTGTTTATTTCTTACGCTATATAAATGATAGTCGCCTGTCAGGCCGCCGAGCGGCCTTTAAGCACGGCGACACCGGCAATTCGAAGGCTCAATTGTAACAGTTCATCCCATACCGTGCCTTGCGCCAGGCCCTTGATCATGCGATCAATTTCCCCGGCTTTCCAGATAAAACCCTGCCAGCGCTTGAGCTTGTGGCGTTGCAAGGCGCCGCGCACCAGCGGTTTGCGCTTATCCCACACCCGGTGACTACCCATCACCTGATCCACCGAACCGCCCTGCTGCATATCGGCCGCCATAGCGCACATACTGCGCAATTGATAATTCATGGCCCCCGTCAGGGCAATCGGCTCCACCCCTTCGCCCTTCAGGCCATACAGGACCCGGCAGACCCGCGTCGCATCACCGGCCAGTGCCGCATCCATCAGCGTAAAGGCATCATAACGGGCGCTATCGGCCACCGCCGCGATCACCTGCTGGACATCGACCTGTCCGGGACCATTCAGCAACAACAACTTCTCCATCTCCTGGTCCGCCGCCAGCAGATTGCCCTCGATCCGATCGGCCAGCAGCTTCACCGCCTCGCTAGAGGCCTGCAGCCCCCGCTGTTTAAGCCGCAACTGGATCCACTGTGGCAGCCGGGCCGCTTCAATGGGCCAGATCTGCACAAACACCCCGGCCCCCTCCAGCGCCTTGAACCACTTGCTACGCTGCTGCGCCCCGTCCAGCTTGGCCGTAACAATGAGCAAAGTATTATCTGGAGATGGATTCTCCGCATAGGCCCGCAAAGCCTTCGCCCCCGCATCCCCCGGCTTGCCCGTCGGCAACCGCAGCTCGATCAACTTGCGCTCGGCAAACAGCGACATGGCGTCGGCCGAAGCCGACAGGTCATACCAGTCAAAACTGCGATCCACATGCATCACCTCCCGCTCCGACACTCCCTGCGCCCGACACTGCTGACGAATAGCTTGGCAGGCCTCGCCGACCTGAAAAGGCTCATCACCGCTCACCACATATATAGGCGCGAGGGTGGACTGGAGGTTTTGTTCTAACTGATCGGGGCGAAGTTTCATAAGGGGGAGATTAGCAGTTTATGGGGGTTGGCAAAACTGGCGGGGGGCCATTTCTGTCATTGCGAGGCCTGTTTTTTGGGCCATGTGGCAATCTAGATAAGTTCCCTCTCCCTCTGGGAGAGGGTTAGGGTGAGGGTAGGTTGATCGGCTTTTTCCTTTTAATTTGAATCGCTATCGCGATGCTGATTTTTTATGTCGGTGGTTGACCGACAGCAAGTTACTTTCTCTTGCGCGGCCAAGAGAAAGTAACCAAAGAGAAGGCCGCCCCAAAGATGGCGCAACCATGTTGTGATGTTTGGCTTTCTTGATGAGGTCCACAGACGGGCCTTCCATGGCCCGGCTGTGAACCGGCATCATCCCTGATGCCCCTTATTATATTTTTTAAGAAAGCCAAACATCACAACGCGCCATCAGAGGGGATTGATCCTCAGTCACTGCAAGAGTAGGCTGGTAGTCACCAGTTTTAAACTTTAAAACATACGGCGGATTACACTTTGCTAATCGGCTCTACGCGCTAATCAACACGATTGTTATGTGATTTTTCGTCATCAGCAGGCTCAACAAGCGCAATGAAGTGATATGGAAGATCATTTCTATCTATGTTCTTAGCTATGATCAGACAAGACTTAACATGATTGGGTTCTAAACCTAGAAAAGAAGCTTGTTCAATAAATTCATCTCGCCTATCGGCATTAGAATCTTTATACAAAATATAAACTAATGCATACTCAGATGAAGCCGGGGGGACATAAACAACAATATTCTTATGTCCTTCAATTTTCCATGTTCTATTAACAATCTTGCTTAAGTCTCTAATGTAGATTGTCAATTTAGACTGATCATCTGGCGAAAACCTGTTCAAGAGAACACCTATTTCAGTCCACCTTGGCGTAGAGCGTTCTTCAAGCTTAGTAAATATTTCTTTGAATAATTTTGATATTCTCGGTTGTGGCTTATCAATCAATATACCTTGATCCTTAGAAATATAATATTTGTCTAATGGTTCCGACATTCCAGAGATTATAATTTCTGTTGGGTCTTCATTATTCATATTCCCCTGATTCAGGAGAGTTGTTATATACATGCCCATAAAATCCAATTCATCTCCTAGAAAACTAATACTCCCTTCGAGCTCCGTTCGACGTTCCAAGTAGTGAATAATTTGTACTGGGTGCTCAAGGAAATCAAACAAAGTTTCGAAATCAGCAAGATTCATTGTTGGGCATGGTGAAAATTCTTCTGGAAGCCATCCTGTTTCATCAAAGCGGCTAAGATTTTCTTGAAGAGAAGAAAAGTCTTCAAGAGAAACAGATACTCTTATAATCTTATGAATATCACTAAGATTAACTGGAAGTTCACTCCTCAAACTATCATCAATTTCAGGATTCAGCCTAAGTTCTTCAAGTCGGCACTCTAGCCGTTGAGATTGCAAACTTGGCTCTATAAGAATTTCTTTGAGATGGCGCTTAATCGAGTCAGGAGCACCCCTCAATGCTGGCTTAGATATTTTCTGAGATTTTGCTTCAATGATAATCGCATGTGAGTCAATAAACGTTATTAGATCTGTCTCATACTGAGTTCCTTCAATCTTCCATTTGAGACCGGATATAGTCAAAGCCTCTGGAAATCGGCTTTTAACAATACGTTCAATTTTACTCTCTAAATAAGCTGCTCGCCTATTATGAAGTTGATTCTTATCAATCCCTTCAATGATTTCGTCTAAAGATGACAAAATAAAACTAAAGAACAACTGAGGCATAGGACAGAAATACTTATCATATACCTTTACAATAGGCTTATTCCATATCGGATTATCTAAAAAAAACAACTCCTTTTTATAGTCAGATAGCTCTCCAAAGGAAAGGGAAAATTTTTCCAACATGGCTTTAGTTTTGTCCAGTTCAACGCCTAAAAATCCAGAAACCTCTTGTGCATGAACGTAATAATTATCAGCCATTCTCAGATCATAATGAGCTAATAGCCTGAAAAACAGTTCTTTTATAGATATTTTGTTTATATCAAATGAACTTTCAAATCTGACTATTTCTTCTTTTTCTAGCCCAATCAATTCATGATATTTAACTAACAGTTCATGCGGTTTTTTTATGGCTTTTAGTTCAGACAGAGTTTCTAGCCTGGCGGTCAAAGACTTCTCGACCGAATCTAGCATAAAGCTGAAGGCATCAATAATATTGGAGGAATTAAAACCCAAGGAACCTTCTAGCAAAGAATCGAAGTAACTGTAGATTTCCTTTGAAATAGTCAGAACCTGCGAGAAGTAACCCCAATTTCTAACGACTTGAGTATTGCTTCTCATCATTTCTTGGATTTGATTTATAGCTTGCATTTCTTGCGGAGCATCAATCAGCTCGTTATTCATTCTGCTAAAATTGAATGACTGCTGTAATTCAATTAACGCATCCCAAACACTTTGAACAATATCAGGAGTAATCGGATGCTGACCTAACTCTTCAATTGGTATTTGCAAGCTTAATGCCTGCAATATTTCAACATGTGACTGATTAAGCCCTCCTTCCGATTCTTTAGATTGAACACCATTGTCTCCAACTCCGACAGTAAGTCCATATCCTGAAAGGACAGCAATCAATGTGATTGGGTCATATTTCCTTAAAGTTTTACCAAGAGTTTCAAGTGTTTCTTTTACTTTGCTCCTACCTTTTTTCCCTAGCTCTGTAACTAGTTCTCTCCTCTGATCCTCTGTTATGTTTGCTAGAGGATTATCCATCATTGTTATCACAGGCGCTGTTGATACTGATTTAATAATTCTGGTATCCCTAGTTCTTTGACACCTCAATTTGCGAGATTCTTTCCTTTTTTTAGCTTCCCGCCTAGTTTTGCTGTTTTTTCCCATAAAACATCCTACAAAAATAGCACATAAGGTGCAATCTTATTGTGCCTTACTGTGGATACTTAATAATGGAAAGTATTCGCTACGACAATCCCCCTTTGATGGCGCGTTGTGATGTTTGGCTTTCTTTAAAAATATAATCAGGGGCATCAGGGATGATGCCGGATCACAGCCGGGCCATGGAAGGCCCGTCTGTGAACCTTTACAAGAAAGCCAAACATCACAACACGTTCGCGCCATCTCTGGGGTGCCCTTTTCTTTGGTTACTTTCTTTTGGGCAAGCAAAAGAAAGTGACTTGCTGTCGGTCAACCACCGACATCAAAATTCAGCATCGCGATAGCGATTCAATTTAAAAAGATATATTCAAATCAGCAGGTTCATCCCGAGATTGCCGCGTCGCAGAAAAACGCTCCTCGCAATGACAATTAAAATAAAACCAAAACCAGCAACACCACCACCTCTATAACCTCAATCAGCGCCCCCGCCGTATCCCCCGTAGTTCCACCAATCCTGTGCACCATCAAATAACGCAACAACACAAACACCACCCCCACCGCCAACAGCAACCACAAAACCTTAGCCTGCAAAAAATAACCACAGCCCAATACAACCAGCCCCAACATTAACCAGGCCAACATCTTCGGCAGGTGTTCCGCATGAGAAGCCCCTATGCCCTCTTTTCGGACATAGGGAGTTGACATAAACAAGACAATGACAGCACTACGCGCCATCACCGGTGCAATGAGCAGGCTGGTCCATGACTGAGCGGTGATGGCTGTCAGGGCAGCAAACTTTACCAGTAAGGTGATCACAATAATCGATACCCCCGCCGGGCCACAGTAGGGGTCTTTCATAATGGCCAGGGTCTTGTCTTTGTCGCCATAACCACCGACCCAGGCATCGGCACTGTCGGACAGGCCGTCGAGGTGTAATGCGCCGGTGAGTAGGACCCAGCTGAATAAAATCAGGGCGGCCACAACGATGGCTTGAAGTTGCGGGACAAACGCGTTCAGGCCCATAAGGATTAAGACCAGGATCGCACCGATAATCAAACCCACGACAGGATACATCACCACGGATTTGCCGAGTTGCTCCGGCTGGTAGTCTGTCTCTTGTAGAATATTTTTTGGTAAAGGCAGCCGGGTCATAAACTGCACCGCAATCAGCAAGGGACGGAACATCTATAATTGTCCGTCGTGAAATTTCACTATCGGCATCATGCTGTCACCATAATCATCCAGGCGAATGCGACTGATGGCGGCAAATTTGACCGATAGACGAAACATGTGGGCTCTGGGCATGCCCAGGGTGTGGGACAGGATCACCCGCATCATGCCACCGTGACCCACCAAGAGGATATGTTTACCTGCATGTTGCTGCAACACATCATCCCAGCCTGCCAGGACTCGCTGTTCAAACGCCTGTATGGTCTCGGCACCTTCTGGCATATTGTTCACCGGGTCTGACCAGAAGCGTTGCAGACATGCCTTGTCCTGC
>JGI24023J19991_10002879_pt1 | contig 12318 bp, 8 predicted proteins | sample Cruoilmetagenom1_FD_19991 | JGI IMG/M metagenome (IMG submission 19991)
TGTGCTAACAGCACTCGTACTTTTGCCTTACCATCTAGATCTTTCATTAAAGTATAATGCAGCTCTTCTTTGATCCCTAAATTTGACAATAAAGCTGCTGCATCACTATCTGCATTCCATCCATTCATTTCTTCAAACACTACTTGCAGCTCCCCTATTCTATCGGCATTTTCATCAGAATAATCAGCATATAGTTTGTCAATTTCAGTTTTGATCTTATATAATTCTTTGTTTCCTTTTAATACAGTTTCTAATACCGGAAACTCATCATACGCAAAGTGATCTTGTGTAAGCACAGACATTCGCTTTCCTTTTTCTAAAGAAACAGATCCTGAAGTCGGATCAAAATCTCCTGAAAGTATTTTTAGAAAAGTCGATTTTCCTGCACCATTGGCGCCAATAATTCCGTAGCAATTACCTTGCGTAAATACGGTATTTACATCATCGAATAAAATACGTTTACCGAATTGTACAGATAAATTTGAAACTGATAACATTATAGAAATTTAAAATTCGGGCAAAAATAACAAAATGTTACTATATGTTAACTATAACTTCTACTATATTTTAACAATATCTACTACTATATTTAACATCTAATTAACTAAATTGTTTATGCTAATGGCTAGTTTTGTACGTTAGGTAATATTAATTGTAGATTTGGCAATTGTATACAAGCACATGAACTCAATGAAGTATTTGTATTTATTATTTTCTATAGCCATGCTCCTATCCTGTAAAGGTAAGGAAGAGAACGCTACTACCTATTTTGGTGGACGAATAATAAATCCGAAATCTGACCAAGTTTTTCTTTATAAAGGAGAACAACTACTCGATTCTGCTAAGTTAACTTCAAATCATAGATTCTTAATTAAAATCGATTCTTTAGCACTCGGCTTGTACATTTTTAAGCATTATGATGAAATTCAATATATTTATTTAGAGCCTAAAGACAGTTTATTAATTCGTTTAAATACTTGGGATTTTGACGAATCATTGGTCTATAGTGGTAAAGGAGCTGAACGAAATAATTTTTTGATCAATCTATATTTAGAGAATGAAAAAGAAGACAAACTTTTTTACAACTTTTATCACTTAAACGACAGTCTTTTTAGTTTAAAAATTGATTCTGTATTGCAACGAAAAAAAATATTATATGATCAATTTAAGGAAGAGAGTCCTGAAAACTCACCGTTATTTGATAAATTGACAAACACAGTTATTAATTATACACTATACAGAAAAAAAGAAGCATATCCTTACAGACATAAAAAAGCAACTAAAACGGATAAATATCCTCCAATTGACCCTGTTTTTTATAAGTTTAGAAAAGATATCAATATCAATGATCAAGAATTGATACATTTTTATCCCTATGCTAATTATGTAAATGCTTATCTTGAACATCTAGCCTATGAAAAATTAATAATAGATGATTTTAAGGGTTCTTATAGAGTTAATTTTATGAAAGCTGCTTTAGAAAATTTAACAATTGATGCTGTAAAGGATAAATTTTTACATCAAGGTATCTGGTATACTTTATTAGATGATAAAATCTCTAAATCACAAAAAGATAGTGCCCAGCGTTTATTTTTTGACCATTGTAGCGATGAAAAAAGTGTAGCAGAAATAGCACAATTGATCAAGGCTACTGAAAAATTACCTAAAGAAAGTAACTTGCCTGAAGTTACCATTTATAATTTTGACGATACCGGTTTAAATTTAAATACCGTCATTGAAGATAAAGACGTTGTTATTTATACCTGGCCAACAGATGTACGTCAAACAGAGAACATGGCAAAAAGAGTAAATTATTTAGAAAAAAGATATCCTGACTTTTTATTTATTGGTTTGAATTCTAAAAATTCTGAATATCGATGGAAAAAACATATCAAATCAAAAAAATTAAATGCTAATAACCAATATCGAGTTGATTGTGGCAATGATTGGTTAGATGTGAATTTTGCAAGAGCCATACTAGTCGATAAAAAAGGAATTGTACAAAACAATATGACACATTTATCGAGCCCTCATTTTGAAAAACAGCTTAAAAACACTAAAATTCACTAATTTATAATTGTATCTCATAAAATAAGCCTATTTTTGCAAACTCATAAAACTAAAGGCTTATTTATCTGCTGTCGTGCATTTTATTTTGGAGCCAAGGTTTGATAAATTTAAAATATGTCTTTATTTAAAGAGCTTGGCTTAAGTCAGGCTATTACTGATGCGCTAACCGATATAGGTTACGAACAACCAACTGCAATACAAAAAAAAGCGATTCCGCAAATACTTTCATCCGAAGATGATCTTAAAGCCTTCGCGCAAACTGGAACTGGAAAAACTGCTGCTTTTAGTTTACCTATCTTAGAACAAGTTGATAGTAAAAGTAAAAATACTCAAGCTATTATTCTTTCACCCACAAGAGAATTGGCAATTCAAATTGGGAAAAACATTCAAGAGTTTTCTAAAAATCTAAAAAACATCAATGTAGTTACCGTTTATGGTGGTGCTAGTATTGAAGATCAAATAAGAGGTTTAAAAAAAGGAGCTCAAATTGTAGTAGGTACGCCGGGTAGAACTGTTGATTTGATAAAACGCAAGCAACTTAAATTAGAACACATCAAATGGGTTGTATTAGATGAAGCTGATGAGATGCTGAATATGGGTTTTAAAGAAGACCTGGATCAAGTATTAAAAGTAACACCACAAGAAAAACAAACATTATTATTTTCGGCTACTTTTCCTAGAGAGGTAGATGCCATTGCTAAAAAATACATGCAAAAACCTGTTGAGATTGATGCAGGCAAACGAAATGCTGGTGCTGATAAAGTTTCGCATGAATATTATTTGGTATCTGAAAGAAATCGCTACCCTTCTTTAAAAAGATTAGCAGATATCAATCCTAATATATATGGTATTGTCTTTTGCAGAACGCGTAGAGAAACCAAAGATATCGCTGCTAAATTAATTGATGATGGTTATAATGCTGATGCATTACATGGTGATCTATCACAAGCACAGCGTGATATTGTAATGGAGAAATTCAGAGCAAAACATTTACAATTATTAATTGCTACAGATGTTGCTGCAAGAGGTTTAGATGTAAATGACCTAACGCACGTAATTAATTATAAATTACCCGATCAAACTGAAAATTATACACATAGAAGTGGTAGAACTGGTAGAGCTGGTAAGGAAGGTATTTCAATTGCCCTTATCACGAATAGAGAAAAAAATAAATTAAGGCCAATAGAAAATAAAATAGGTAAAAAGTTTATTCAAAAACAGGTTCCTAACGGTAAAGAGATTTGCGAAAAGCAACTCTTTAAGCTTATTGACAAAGTAAAAGACGTTCAAGTAAATGATGAACAGATAAACCCGTATTTAGAGAGTATTTATGCACAGCTAAAGGATATTGACCATGATGAGTTGATCAGACGTTTTGTATCAATTGAATTCAATCACTTTTTATCTTATTATGAAGGTGCTGAAGATTTGAACGGTGATGATTCAAGAGAACGGAAAAGAAGTAGTGATGAAAATTTCACTCGATTCTATATCAATTTAGGTAAAATGGATAAATTAAATCCTGCTAAGTTAATGGGATTGATTAATGAAAATCTAAGCAACGGAAATGTTGAAATTGGTCAAATAGAAATTTTAAAGAGCTTTTCCTTTTTTGAAATAGATAAAGCCTACGCAGATAAAGTTGTAGGGGCTTTTAGAAATGCTGAGTTTGGTGGTAGAGCAGTAATCGTAGAAGTAACTACAAAACCAAAACATAGAAACCGTAGCCGTTCTAAAAAACGATTTGGTAGTGGAGAAAGACGAGGCGGTAGTGGATTCAGTAGTAACCGTAAAAAATCTTCAGGAGGTTACAGAGATTCTAAAAAAAGTAGTTATGGTAGCTCTAAAAGCGGCAGTAGACGAAGCCAAAGGTAGAATAAAATATAGAAACGTATTTTAGTTAATAAGTAAAAAATCCCACCTAAATAGGTGGGATTAAATTTTTACACAAAAAACAGTGCTACTACAAATCCGGCTGCAAATCCTACAGCGGCAAGCCAAGCAATCTTTTTAAAGTACCATATAAAATCTATTTTTTCCATTCCCATTGCAGCAACACCTGCAGCTGAACCAATAATCAACATACTACCTCCCGTACCAGCTGAATATGCAATTAAATGCCAAAGACTATGATCTATTGGATATGTATACATACCCATAGACGCAGCAACTAATGGTACATTATCAATAATAGCTGATAAAACACCTAAGATTCCAACGACTATATTTTGGTCTGGTATTGCTCCATTCAATAATTCTGCCACGTATCGTAATGTTCCCATTTGCACTTCCTGACCTTCAATCATGATGCTTCCATATACTAAAGACTCAAGTGCTGCCACCGCCATTAAAATCCCCAAGAAAAATAAAATACTCGACATTTCTATTCGAGATAAAGCTTGATGTGCTGAGTACAAATGTTTACGCTCCTCGGTAAAGTCTTCTTCAGGGTGTATATATTCTGAAACCAACCATACCACACCTAATGCCAACATCATTCCTAAATAAGGAGGCAAATGTGTTACCGTTTTGAAGATTGGTACTGAAACAATCATCCCAAGTCCCAAAAACAACATTGTCTTACTACTTAATAAAGATTTTTTTTCTTCATCTTCATCTTTAATATCAATTTCTAAATTGCCTTTAAATGGTGATAATAATGAAGCAATGAATGTAGGAATCACCATACAAATAATAGAAGGTATGATTAATTTAGTAACTAATGCCCCAGCAGAAACTCTTTTACCAATCCATAACATCGTCGTTGTAACATCTCCTATCGGAGACCATGCTCCACCAGCATTTGCAGCGACAACTATCATACCTGCATACCATAATCGATCTGTTTTATTGGGTATTAATTTTCTAAGTAATGTGATTAAAACTATAGTAGCTGTCAAATTATCAATAATAGCAGATAATATAAAGCCTAAAATTGCCATTATCCATAATAATTTTTTCTTGCTCTTTGTTCTTATCCAACTCTTTAATACATCAAAACCTCGATGCAAATCTATTATTTCAACTATAGTCATCGCTCCAATAAGAAATACGAGAATCTCAGCCGTTTTACCTAAATGATGTAATAACAGGTTTGTAAAACCTTCTTCTGCATGTTCATTTTCATGACCGCCTAAAAAACTAAAAACATTTTCATGCCCATCAATTACATTAAACCAACCTTGTTGAAACCCAACAGCGAGTAACGCCCACATCACAGCTGCCATCAATAAGGCAGGAACTGTTTTATCCATTTTTAAAGGGTGTTCTAAAGTGATACCAATGTATCCGAAAATGAAAACAAAAATAATTAAAGCGATCATAGTTTGGTTTTAAGTGGGTTAAATATATGAAATAAAAATTTCTAATTATATTAATTGTTGCAATGCTATTTCAAATGCTGTTTTGCAAATATCTTTTTTATATGGGTGTTGCTTATAAACTTTTTCCAATGCTCTTTTTATAGTATCTGAAGTATCTCTAAAAATAGATTCATCTCTCATTGGTAATTCAACTCTACTTTCCATTAAATAGGCAAACACTCTAGCAATTCCGCAATTAGAAATAAAATCAGGTAATAAACTAGTTTTCATATCTGTATATTCCATAATAGGTCCAAAAAATATTTCTTTATCGGCGAAAGGAACATTAGCCCCAGGAGAAATTACTTCTAACCCGGTTTCTATCATTCTAGATATTTGTTCTTTAGTCACTAATCTTGATGCTGCCGCAGGAATGAAAATTTCAGTCGGTACTGACCAAATTCTTTTGTTCATTTCTTCAAACGAGATCATATCTTCTGCAACCAATTTATTACCACGTTTATTCAAAAACATCGTTCTAACTTCCTCTTTACTAAAGCCATCTTCATTTATTACTCCACCTACTCTATCAATAATACCAACAATTTTTGCACCCAATTGGTCTAAATAATAGGCTGCTGCTGAGCCTACATTTCCAAAACCTTGAACAATGGCACGTTTCCCTTTTATATCACCTCCAAAAATATCATAATAATGTTTGACGGCTTCTGCTACTCCATACCCTGTGAGCATATCTGCAACTGTATATTTTCTAGATACTTCGGGCGTAAAATTAGGATCTTCAATAACTTTTATAACTCCATGACGTAACTGACCAATCCTATTAATCTTCTCTGATTCTGTGGGTTTAAAATGTCCATTAAAAACACCTTCTTGCGGATGCCAAATTCCTGAGTTTTCAGTAAGCGGAATGACATCATGAATTTCATCAACGTTCAAATCTCCACCAGTTCCATAATAATATTTTAACAAAGGTGATACTGCTTGATACCAACGTTCTAAAACACCTCTTTTTCTAGGATCATTCGGGTCAAAATTAATTCCCGATTTTGCTCCTCCAATTGCCGGACCGGAAACTGTAAATTTTACTTCCATCGTTTTTGCCAATGACAATACCTCATTCATATCCAGCCCCTTACGCATTCTTGTACCGCCTCCAGCAGCGCCTCCTCTAAGAGAATTGATAACTGTCCAACCTTCGGCTTCTGTTTCTTGATCTTTCCAATGAAAAACTATTTCTGGTTCTTTATCTTCGTATTTTTTAAGTAATTCTTTCATGTATTCCAATTTATTCAAACTTATAACCTGTACTATTATTTCGATATTTTTTCCCTATGCTAAGCTAAAGTTGATTCATTTTAAAAATATTAAATTAGAAATTTTAACAACTATTTTGATAACAAATATAGGATAATTAAAAGACCTATTTTTCTTTGGGCTCAAAAATTACACCAGAAGAATGATCCTTTTTTGCTCCAGTTACTGATCCTAAAACATTGACCTCATTTCTCAACCTAAGCAATCCCAAAAAAGCAAAAATAAGCGCTTCTTTAAAATCAATTAACTCGGCTGAAGGCAACTTTATCTTCTGTTCTAAATAAAATTCAATTCGTTGCATTAAAAATTTATTAAATGTACCACCGCCAGTAATTAAAATGTTAGATTTTTCTTTAATTACCTTCGAAATTTGAAATGCCACATGCTCGGTAAATGTTCTTAATACATCTTGAATATCAAGATGATAAGAATCTATCATAGGTTGTACATATTCTAATACCCACTCCAACCCTAACGATTTTGGAGGTTTATTGTGGTAAAAATCAAGTGCATTCAATTGTTCAAACAATTGTTTATTTATTTTGCCAGTAGATGCTTTTTGTCCATTATTATCAAATGGGAAACCTAATTTATGTATATAATAATTCAAAACTATGTTAACAGGACAAATATCAAAAGCAATAAGCTTATTACCTTCAGTGAAGGATACATTTACAAACCCGCCTAAATTCAAACAATAATCGTAATCATAAAACAATAGCTTGTCACCAATGGGGACCAACGGTGCTCCTTGCCCTCCAAACTTTACATCTTGTGTTCTAAAATCGCAAACAACTTTCAATTGAGTGACATCGGCTATAGTTTGTCCGTTACCAATTTGCAACGTATAACCTTCTTCTGGTTTATGAAAAATAGTATGACCATGAGAGGCAATAAAATCTATTTTAGTAATATCATTCTCGTCGAGAAATTGATTCACAAGATTTCCTAAATAATCGCCATAATCAATATCTAATTCTTTCAACTTTTTTTCATGAGTAGAAAAGGCTTGTTGCAACGCTAAATTCCATGTTGTAGAATACTTATAAGTTGTTGCTTTTAAAATTTCAAAATCATAAGTATCACCATAGTTGAATCGAACATAACAAACATCCACACCGTCTAGGGAGGTTCCGCTCATTACACCAATACAATAACAAGTTTTATTATTCATAATTCAGTAAAATTACTAAAGATTATTGAAAATTTGCTATTAAAAAAGTATCTTTGAAGACAATTTTTACGAATTTAATAATTAAGCATTTAATATGGATTTTAATCTTACCGAAGAACATATAATGATTCGCGATGCAGCTCGTGATTTTGCACAAACTGAATTGTTACCCGGAGTTATTGAACGTGACGAAAAACAAGAATTTCCTCATGAACAAATTAAGAAAATGGGGGAACTCGGTTTTTTAGGTATGATGGTAGATCCAAAATATGGAGGTGGCGGTATGGATGCGGTTTCTTATGTTCTAGCTATGGAAGAAATATCAAAAATAGATGCTTCTGCTTCTGTGGTGATGTCTGTAAATAATTCTTTAGTATGTTGGGGTATAGAAACTTATGGAACAGAAGAGCAAAAGCAAAAATATCTAACTAAACTTGCTACTGGTGAGGTTATTGGTGCATTCTGTTTAAGTGAACCTGAAGCGGGTAGTGATGCAACTTCTCAACGTACTTCTGCAATTGACAAAGGTGACCATTATTTGGTAAATGGAACAAAAAATTGGATAACAAATGGTGGCAGTGCTAGTATCTATTTGGTGATAGCTCAAACTCATGCTGAAAAAGGTCACAAAGGTATCAATGCATTAATTATTGAAAAAGGTACTGAAGGTTTTGAAGTTGGTCCTAAAGAAAATAAGTTAGGGATTCGGGGTTCTGATACGCATTCCTTATTATTTACCGATGTAAAAGTGCCTAAAGAAAATAGAATTGGAGAAGATGGTTTCGGATTTAAATTCGCCATGAAAACACTAGCCGGAGGTAGAATTGGTATTGCTTCTCAAGCATTAGGCATAGCCTCTGGGGCTTATGAGTTAGCCTTACAATATTCTAAAGAACGTAAAGCTTTCGGTAAAGAAATTAGCAAACATCAAGCCATTGCTTTTAAATTAGCCGATATGGCAACAGAAATTGAAGCAGCTAGACATCTTTGTATGAAAGCCGCTTGGGACAAAGACCAACATAATAATTATGATTTATCTGGTGCTATGGCAAAATTATATGCTGCTGAAATGGCAATGAGAGTTACTGTAGAGGCTGTACAAATTCATGGTGGTTATGGGTTTGTAAAAGAATATCATGTTGAGCGCTTAATGAGAGATGCCAAAATTACACAGATATATGAAGGTACTTCTGAGATACAGAAAATTGTAATCTCAAGGAGTGTTTTGAGAGATTAAAAGTCTTCTTTTTAATCTTAAGATCAGAGTACCAATAGATTAATGAGTAATACAACTCATTATACTTTTATAAAAGTCTAGCTTTTTAAGCAAGACTTTTCTTTTACAATAATTTGATTTTGAAATGTCTTAAAATTAAATCGAATTAGTTCCATAGATACAAACAGCTAGGTTTGAAAATCAAGATGATTATTTTAATCTAACCATGGTTAGAATCAAATTCTTAAACAGTAGGTAACGTTATAATTACCTCGTTTGATTTTGACATTAAGTTATTAATTAGGAATTATTTTTCAATAATTGCATTTTTATTAATATATCAAAAAAACAAACAAAATTTATCAACCCCCTATATAATTATTAAATATCACATCTAATTTAATAATTTAATAATTTAACCCCTATTATTTTAAGGGTACGACTCTAATATTGAATCATATAATCAATACATCCCCTATATTTTGAAAAATTTATACATACATTTGACCGCTTTAAGAGATTTTAAACAATAACTAAAAGCAAATCAACATGAAAAAAACGAAACACTTATTATTCTTATTAATATCTATGATAAGTTTAACTTCTTTATCTCAAGAAGAAGAAAAAAAAGAGGAAGAAGAAAAAAAAATATCATTTAGTGGTAGTGTAGATGCCTATTTTAGAAACAATCTCAATGCTCCAAATGATGAAAACGCCGTAGCTCCCGGGTCTGCTTTTGCCAATTTACCTGGTTTCGCATTAGGCATGGCAAACATAGTAGCTAGCTATGAAGGCGAAAAAGTAGGCTTTGTAGCAGATCTTGTTTATGGACCTCGCGGTGAAGATGCCACCTTTTTATCTCCATTTTTAAGACCTGGAGGGAGTTCAAACATTGTAAATCAGCTATACGCTTATTGGAACGTTAGCGAATCTATTAAATTGACTATAGGAAATTTCAACACATTTTTAGGATACGAAGTAATTTCACCAACTGCTAATTTTAACTATAGTACTTCTTACTTGTTCTCTTGGGGGCCGTTCAGTCACACAGGATTAAAAGCAGATTTCGCTGTATCAGACGATTTTAGCTTAATGTTAGCCGTCATGAATCCAACTGATGCCACAGAATTCAATCCGAATGGAAAATATGCATTTGGCGCACAACTTGGTTATGCAGATCAATTCTTAAATTTCTTATTAGATGATGGGGCATTTGAGATAGATTATACTGGAGGTGTAAATTTATCTGAAAAGTTCTTTTTAGGTATTAACGCTGCACTATATGACAACGGTGAAAGTGGTGATGAAAAAACAGGGTTTGCAGGTGTAGCCTTATACCCTCAACTTTCAACATCTGATACCTTTACTATAGGGTTAAGAGGTGAATATTTTGTAGAAACCGGAGATTTTGGGGCAATAGGAACAGGAATTGAAGACTCAAGCGTTTTTGCGACCACACTTTCAGCAAATATCAAAATTGACGAACTAACTATTATACCAGAACTACGTCTCGATTCTAGTTCAGATGAATTCTTTTTAGATAAAGATTTAGAAGCACAAAAAAGTCTGAGCTCATTTGTCTTAGCAGCTGTTTATACCTTTTAATTAATCAACAAATTATATTATGAAAAAAATTGAAGCAATCATTAGAAAATCAAAATTTTCTTCAGTAAAAGAAGCTTTACATGAAGCTGGTGTTAATTTTTTCTCCTATTGGGATGTGACTGGTCAAGGTCACGAAAAAGAAGGTCATGTCTATAGGGGTGTTACTTATAGCACTAGTGACATTCAACGTAGATATCTTTCTATCGTTTTAAACGATGACTTTGAGCAAGCTGCTGTAAAAGCTATTCTAGAATCAGGTGTTACCGGAGAAGTTGGAGATGGAAAAATATTTGTATCAGACATACAAGAATCCTATAGAATAAGAACAGGAGAAAAAGGTAGTGAAACATTAAAATAAAAAATCAAATCAACAACATATTATGGAATTATTAACTACAAATAATGTATGGATGATGATCTGTACAGCACTCGTTTTCTTTATGCATTTAGGTTTTGCATTGTTGGAAATCGGCTTAACGAGACAAAAAAATACGATCAACGTATTATTTAAAAATATATTTATTATCACGGTCGGGTTACTACTATACTGCTTAGTTGGCTTCAACTTAATGTATCCAGGAGAATTTAATGGTTTTTTCGGTTTTGCCGGATTTGGCTTAGATTCACCTTTAACAGCTGAAGGTGGTTTAGACTTAGCCTATAATGAAGGTTATACCTATTGGACAGATTTCCTTTTTCAAGGAATGTTCGCAGCAACCGCAGCAACTATTGTTTCTGGCGCAGTAGCTGAACGTATTAAAATCGGACCATTTATGATATTTGTAATCCTTTATGTAGGATTGGTGTATCCTATAGCAGGATCTTGGAAATGGGGAGGTGGTTTTTTAGACAAACTAGGATTTTATGATTTTGCAGGTTCTACATTGGTGCATTCAGTGGGAGGATGGGCAGCTTTAGTAGCTGTTTGGTTATTAGGTGCACGTATCGGTAAATTTAAAGAAGGCAAAACTGCCGTAATTTTAGGTCATAATATTCCATTAGCAACTGCTGGTGTATTGATTTTATGGTTAGGATGGTTTGGTTTTAACGGTGGATCAGTATTATCTGCAGATCCTTCATTAACTTCACTAACATTAGTGACAACTTGTTTGGCTGCTGCGGCTGGAGGCGTTGGCGCTTTTATATTATCTACCGCATTGTATAAAAACTATGATCTAACAATGTTCTTAAATGGTATTTTAGGAGGATTGGTTGGTATTACTGCCGGCGCTGACGTTATGACTCCTACTGATGCTATAATTATTGGTGTTATTGCCGGTGCAATTATTGTATTAGCAGTTGCATTCATCGACAGATTAAGGTTAGATGATCCTGTAGGTGCCATTGCTGTACATTTAATGTGTGGTATTTGGGGAACTTTAGCAGTTGGTATATTTGGGTTCAGTGCAACAACAAATGATAATGGTGATTTTCTAAATAGTGCCGGAGAAATAGTTACAACAGTCGCCCAAGCAGCTAATTCACTATCATTTATATCTCAATTACTAGGGGTTCTTTCTTATGCTGCAATTTGTATAATATCTACTTTTATCATTCTCTTTACACTAAAGAAAACCGTTGGAATACGCGTTTCTGAAAAAGAAGAACTAGAA
>JGI24023J19991_10002880_pt1 | contig 12318 bp, 10 predicted proteins | sample Cruoilmetagenom1_FD_19991 | JGI IMG/M metagenome (IMG submission 19991)
GCTCGAGGTGATCCACCTCTCGCACCGCCAGGCATCGGAAATGGCCAGTATCATTCGGCCGTTTCTCGGTCCCGGGGAAACGGTCGTCGCCCACGGAACCCGGTTGATCGTCAAAGCCGGCCCGCAAAAAATGGCCGAAATACGCCGCTTGATCAACCAGCTCGACACACAACTCGCACGCCTGCAAATCTCGGTGATACAATCGGATAGAACCACTATCGACGAATTGAATGCGCGGGCGACCATTCACGGTGGGATCTCGAGCCGAGGCGGTCGTATTCACGGGGAGGGAACCCTCGATCGATCGAACGCCCGGTTGGACGAACACATTTCACAGCAGATCCAGACGTTGGAGGGCAAAGCCGCGCATATTCAGGTCGGCGAAGCCTTTCCGCTGCCCGATTATCGGGTATCGCCATACGGCAGCCGGTACTACCCGAATGCAGGCGTCACCTATCACGAAGCGACCACCGGCTTCGCTGTCGTTCCGAGGCTGGTCGGCGATGATGAGGTGCAACTCGAAATTTCGCCGTGGTCGGACCGCCTGCGCCGTTCGAGCCGAGGTATTATCGATACCCGCAACGACGATACGCGCACCGCTCGGACAATGGGTCGAGTTGGGTGGTCAGACGCGCAGGGCGTCGGGAGATGCGACCGGGCTTTTCGAAAAGTCGCGTCGGAACAATCGGCAGGCGTTGAAACTGTTCATCAAAGTCGACAAGCTCAATTGATCGGCTCCTCTGAAAACCGGCCGCTTGCGCATCTGCGCGAAGTCGAGCGGCGTGAAGTCGACGTCGAACTGGTAGCGCCCATAGAAGTTGATGTGCTGCCAGACTATGGGTGATAGACGCTTGAGGACCTCGGCAGAAGCGATCTCGCCGCGGGTATCCAACTCCGCGAGGGCCTCGCGTTGTAGTAAGCCACCGCGTTGCCAACGAGCCTGGAACACTCATTCCAAATCTCCTGCTCATGCTGGGAGTGGACCCGGTAGCGGCCACCGTGGGCATACGCAATCGCCCGGCGAAGCTGGTGGTATGCTTCGCCGCGGTTGAGCGCCCGCTGCACAGTGCGCCGCAGAACTGGGGAGTCGATGTAATCTAGCAGGGAGAGGCTCGTCCCCTCCTCTTTTGCCGTTTTTATACCCCTTTGGTTGCGCCGCGTGCAGGACTTACGGCTTGCGCGTCCGTCTGCGCCGGCCGCTTCCGCCTTCGTCCTTTCGCAACGCTCCCTTTGCGCTTGCTTCTTTGACCGACGATCCAAAAAAGCTTCCGCTGAAAATCCCAGACCCCGACGATGCGATCTACCTCGAATGTAGTATGCCCAGAATTTCTTTCTTTACATGGTTTATCCACCTGCAGCGATGGGGAAGCCAAACAACGCCACGCGATTTGTTTTGGCCTATGCTGACTCCCGCAACCCTTCCACGGTCATTTATGGCGAACGCCCACGCTTGCAGATCGCCGTCAAGCGGCGATAAGCGGTGAGGGCGCCCTGTCGGCCCCCAATGAGCAGCAGTCGCGATCTCACCAGCAAGGGCATCAGCAATACTCACCCCCACGGCTTCGCGACGAAAGTTGATACCAAAAGCCTCACTTCGCCTTCCTCCGGCAAGAGGTTCCAACAGCAGCGGCTCCGGATCCCAGAGCGTTCCAACCTCATTGGCACCCTCGATATCACCAACAATCGACCCTTCTTCACTGATATCATACGCTTCGCTGTTCCGTTGATCCTGAGTACCAGGCAGAAGCTCCGGGATCCCCGAAGCGTCCCATCGCACTGCCTGATCCTCTATACTGTCGCTGAATGCATAGCCTGCCGCTTCACCAAAGTCGTTGATGGCTTTGGCCACGCCCTCAGTGTAACCAGCCGGTATGGCCAGAGCCCTCGGGTTTCCGGCCCGGTCCCATACCACTGGGGTCAGACTGATGCCACCTTCCACCTCCCCGACCCCGCGCCGCCCAAGGCTGTATCCAGCCACTTCACCACTCGCATTGATGTCCTCAGCATAGCTTTCCAAATCAGCCGCGAGCGGTCGTAAGAGCCGCGGCCGACGATATGAACCCCAGCGTACGGCGGTTGTCACAGCACCGATGCTGATTCCAGCAACCCAACCACGGTTGTTGACCGCCTTCGCCACGCTCTCTGAATCGAATCGCAGTGGGCGCAGCCGTCTCGCCCATCCGCCGTACCAAATAACAGCATTTGACTGCCCCTCGCCCAGGCTCGCCCCAACGACCAAACCCCAGTCATTTAGGCCAAATGCCAGACTATCGGTATCACCGCGTAAGGGTTTCAGACTCAGCCGACAACTGTTATCGCGACCCAGGCCTGTGGGCCTCGCCTCAGCGGCGATTGAAGAGGTAAAAATAGATACGTACGTAACAACTGCCAGCATCACCGCCAGACAACGGGCTGATATGATCATTTTTGAGACTCCTCTATCGACTGCCATGAAATTAGGGCTTTTCCGACCATGTTCAGGGACAGAAAGTCACGGTGAAATTAGTGTCGAAAGGACAGGCGTGTGTGCCTGCATCATCGTCAAAGGCAAAACTATAGGCCGAGGGACAATTGGCCCGGACTCGTTTCACATACTCCGTCTGGGTCACGATGCCGGCATTGCATTCCGCAGGTGAAATCCCACCGGCGCAGCACAACTCCCGACCGTCGCCCTCGATTTCGGGTTTGTTGAGACCATAGGGGGAGGGGTAGTTCCAGCGTTTACAGGGGGAGAGGCACATCACTGTCTCACCATCCCGAACCACGCGCAGGTCGCCAAGCCCAAATTTTTCGTCTGACGGGCATACATCGAATGATAGATTGCAATCGAAGGTCGTGCAGTTTCCGGAGGACGGAGCACTCGGTGTGATCTTGGTGTGCAGGGTATAACCATCCACCAGACTGATATCAAAGAATGGTTTTTGAATCGGAGTGTCCGGAAACGGAAAGAAAAATTCAACTTTCGTTTCGGCAGGGGGCTCGCAAATATTGTAGGGAGGCGGATCGGTTGGACATGGAGGGAGAGATTGACCGGAGCGACAATTGTTGCCGTTTTCATCGCAATCGAACTTGGGGCGGAACTGTCCGCCCCAGCCGCCGTCTGGAATCCCATAGACATGCGACTGGCCCTGATCGAGGCGAACCAAATTGTCTTCGGGCCGAAGCGGTGGGGAGCCGGCGTTATCCAGCGCCTTGACCCATACGGCGAAGCTGCATTGATTCTCGATGGTGATACGGTCAGAAAAGGTTTGAGCCGGAGCCTCGATCGCCGCGCATAGCAATGCCAACGTTGCGAGCAAGCCCTTTACCATTTGGCATACCTGAATTTTCATGCTTTGCCCCTCTTATAATCCGGTTGATCATCTGATGCTGTCGCCCTTGGAAATCATAGGAAACGAGTAGTTATTCCGCGAGGAGTGGAGTGAGGATATCAAACAGGGAAAGTGTGCTCTGAAGGGCGCCGATGCTCCTGATTATCGAGCGATCCGGCGATCAACCCGGCTTGTGAAGCATTTTTTCAACCTCACCGGCATGCAACTCCTCCTGAGCAATCTGCCGCCGGGCGTACTCCTCCAGGATGACGCTGCGGCCCTGAACATGTTCCAGTAGCTCTCTGTAGTAGGCCAATGCCAGCTGTTCGTGCTCCAGCGACTCGCGCAGAATATCGCCGATATCGTGCTTATGCGTTTCCAGAAGAGGCCCGATGCCCAAGGAGGGATGGCCGCTGAAATGGGTAATCAATTCGCCGGCTTCGGTAGCATGCGCCAATGACTCGTTCGCCTGCCCCCGCATCCACGATACGATGGGAATCCGATTATAGCCAAAGACCATGAACGAATAATGTGTATACCGAACCACGCCCGCCAACTCGGTCTCCAGAATCCGGTTGAGCAGGTTCAGCACAACGGTGGTATCGATTTTCTGATCGGACATAACGACACCCTCATTTTCTTGGTGAGAAGCTTTAACTATAACCGAAAACGTCGGCGAAAGGGAAATTGACTGTGGCGTGTTTCCGGTGATCGGCGCGCCGCCGTCTGGTGCGGCATGCTCGTTGTTTGAAGCAGGCCGAACAAGGGAGCTGCCTCGGCCCGCCCGGATTGTCACTATCCCCCAATGGCCAAAAACGGTTTGGTCGACAAATAAATGACCGCTGCAATAATTGCCGAATAGATGATGAATCGAACCGGGTGTTCTTTTATTCCACCGATGATCGTCTTGCTTTTGCCCTCTTTTTCGAGTCGATCATACTCCTCTCTCAACCGGACAACCCTGTCATCTTCGTATTGTTCGATCAGCCGCTGCGCTTTCGCCAATTGCGTGTCATCGTTCAACCATAGGGCCGGCATCGATATACCCCAATTGCCGGCAGGCGTTTCATAATAATCGATTTCATTGCGCGCCAACAATTCACGAATATCTTCTGCTTCGTCGTCGGGCACGCCTCTGAGTTTGAACAGTTGAACCGGCATCGAGTGTTCTTTTACCCTTAAATTTAGAAGGGGCATGGTAGCCAGCCGACGATTAAAAGTCCAGCGATCATGCTGACCGCCGAGGAAGAGGAACGGCTCGGTTTCGTAGTGCGTTTCCCGCCGACCAAGCTAAAGTCCGTTGCGACAAAAATACCCAGCGGAACGGTGCGCACGGCGCACCCTACGTTTGTTGCCACGGCGCATGCGGGCCGTAGGGTGCGCCGTGCGCACCAATTTAACCCATCAGACGCCCCCCGACCTTTTTAAGATGGCACCGCCGGTCGATCACTCGAGCCGACCGCGCTCCCCCTCCGCTGCCGCACCGCTTCATACAGGCAGACGCCGGCGGCAACCGATACATTCAGGCTTTCCACCCGGCCGAACATCGGCAGCCTGACGAGCAGGTCGCACTGCTCGCGCGTCAAGCGCCGCAGTCCCTTCTCTTCGGCGCCCATGACAAGCGCCAGCGGGCCGGTCAGATCGACCTCGAACAGAGTCTGTTCGGCGTCGCCGGCGGCGCCCATCAGCCAGACGCCCTGTGCTTTCATCCAACGCAGTGTGCGCGCCAGGTTGGTGACGCGGTAAACAGGCACTGTTTCCGCAGCGCCGCTCGCCACTTTGCAGACGGTCGGTGTCAGACCGGCCGACTGGTCCTTGGGGACGACGATGCCGTGAACGCCGGCCGCATCGGCGGTGCGCAGGCAGGCACCGAGGTTGTGGGGGTCCTGAACTTGATCCAGGATCAGATAGAAGGCATCCGGGAGTGAGCGTACCACCGCCTTTTTCAGCGCATCGAAGTCCAGCTCCACCGCGCCGTGCAGCTCGATGACGACGCCCTGATGCCGGGCCCCGCCGGCCAGGCGCTCCAGCTCCAGCTTGTCCACCACCGTCACCTGCGCCTCGGTCCGCTGCAGGGCATCGTGCAGCGCTGCAAGCCGGCGGTCGCGGCGGGACCGATCGATCCAGGCGCATTGGATTCGCTCGGGCGTCTGCTCCAGCGCCGATCGGGCGGCGTGCAGCCCGTAGACACGGCGCGTCGTCGTCATCGCTTGCGCCGACGGCGCTTTTTGGGTTTGGTCTCCACCAGATCGAAATCGATCTTGCGCTCGTCCAGATCGACCCGCGCCACCACCACCCGAACCGAATCGCCCAATCGGTAGCTGATGCCGCTGCGTTCGCCGTTCAAGCGGTGACCGATAGGATCAAAATGAAAATAGTCCCGACCCAGCGTCGAAATATGGACCAGGCCTTCCACAAAAATGTCCTTCAGTTCGACAAAAAAACCAAACGAAGTCACGGCGGAGATGACGCCCGGGAAGGTTTCACCCAATTTATCCATCATGTATTCGCATTTCAGCCAGCTGACGACATCGCGCGTCGCATCGTCCGCACGCCGCTCCGTCGCCGAACAGTGCTCACCCAGCCTGGTCATGTCGATCGGCGTATAGCGGAAGGTTTCACGCCTCTGATGGCTCAAGCAGTGTTTGATCGCCCGATGAATCAGCAGGTCCGGATAACGCCTGATCGGCGAAGTGAAATGGCTATACACTTCCAGAGCCAGGCCGAAATGGCCTTTGGGCCGGGGACTGTATTCGGCCTGCGACAAAGAACGCAGCAGAACAGTCTGAATCAGATGGGCGTCGGGACGCTCTCGGATCGACTCGATCAGCGTCATATAATCACCGGGCTTCGGCTCTTCGCCGCCGGGCAGCCGCAAGCCGAGCTCGCCGAGAAAAGAGCGCAGATCTTTGATCTTTTCGGTCGAAGGCCCTTCGTGCACGCGCAGCAGATGCGGAATTCTGTTGCGCTTCAAAAACCGCGCTGCTGCGATGTTCGCCATGATCATGCACTCTTCGATCAGACGGTGGGCATCATTGCGCTGCGTCGGCACGATCTTCTCGATTTTTCGCCCCTCTCCGAAGATGATCCGCGACTCCTGCGTATCGAAGTCGATCGCCCCGCGCTGTTCCCGGCTTTGCCGCAACACCTGATAGAGCGCATAAAGGCTCTCCAGATCGGGTACCAGCGCCGAATATTTTTTTCGCAGCCCGCGCTTTTTGTCGACCAGGATTCCGGCGACTTCGGTATAGGTCAGACGTGCATGAGAACGCATCACCCCCTCGAAGAACCGTGTGCGATAGACCTGGCCGTCGTTCGAGATATAGAGCTCGCACACCATACAGAGACGGTCTTCATGAGGATTGATCGAACAGAGGCCGTTGGACAGCACTTCCGGCAGCATCGGTATGACCCGTTCCGGAAAATAGACCGAGGTACCACGGTTGACGGCTTCCTGGTCCAACTCCGTATCCGGCGCGACATAACAAGAGACGTCGGCGATCGCCACCAGCAGACGCCACCCTTTCGAGGTGCGTTTGCAATAGACGGCATCATCGAAATCCCTGGCATCTTCCCCGTCGATCGTCACTAGCGGCGTCTCGCGCAGATCGACGCGGTGCTCTTTTTCCGCTTCCGGAACCGCCTGTTCCAGCGCGGCGATCTCCTCGAGCACGCCCGCCGGCCACTCGCACGGCAGTTCATGGGCGCGGATAGCCACCTCGATTTCCAGTCCCGGCGCCATATGATCGCCAAGAATTTCGGTCGCTCGGCCGACAGGCTTCGCCCGGCGGCTCGGCTGTTCGAGAATCTCGACGACAACGATCTGGCCATGGGATGCACCCCCCAAATACCGGTCGGGAATCAGAATATCCTGGGCGATCTTTTTGTTGTCCGGAACGACAAAATTGATCCCGCTTTCCATATAGAGCCGTCCGACCACATGGTGGGTATTGCGCTCCAAAACCTCGACGATGGCAGCTTCTCTGCGCCCTCGGCGGTCGACGCCCCTGACGCGGACCACGACGCGGTCATCATGCATCAGCGAACGCATCTCTTTCGGGGAGAGAAACAGGTCACCGCCGCCTTCGTCCGGCTTCAAAAAGCCGAATCCATCGGGATGCCCGATGACGCGGCCGGAAATCAGATCCTTCTTATTGATCAGGCAGTAGCGGTCCTGACGATTGCGCAGCAGCTGCGCATCCCGTTCCATCGCCCGAAGGCGCCGCCGCAAGGCCTCCGTATCTTCCTCGCCCTCTATCCCCAACTCTTCGGCTATTTCTTCCCGGGTCAAGGGCGCGCCGTACTGCTCCAAAAATTGGGCGATCAGTTCCCGGCTTGGAATCGGACGGGAATATCTTTCCGCCTCGCGTTTAGCCTCAGGATCATCCAATTTGAAGGTTCTGACCTCTTCGTTAGCATTAAATGTCATCAATTCAGTCCAATCAATCGTATCAGCCTACAGTGAATCCCGGCTTTTCCGGAACAACGTGTTTAATTTGGTTAACTTAACCTGAAAAAGAGGATGGTGCAATGGTTATCACCTCATTCCAGGGCAATTGCACAACAGCCCGACGCTGTCACGATATCCCACGTAGGGCGGATGCCCGCAGGGTGATCCGCCAACCCTGGAATCCGGGATCAGGGAACTGGCATCGGAAGTACAGCCCCATCCATTCTGATTCCCGATCCCAGATCCCTGTTTCCCGATGGCGGAACCGCTTCGCTTTCTGCCCTACGGACTGACAAATTGAAAGAAATCGGTTTAATGCCGGCCCATTCTGTAGTAGGATTCGCTCATCTTTCAGCAACGGAACAGTGTTGTCACCATGCAGGAACTCAATCCGATCATCAATCAAATCAACGATCTCAAGCGCCGGTGTCAGGCGTTAAGGGGGTATCTTTGACTTCGAAACCAAAAGCGAGCGCCTAACCGAAGTCCTGCGCGAACTGGAACAGCCGAATGTCTGGGAAAACCCGGAGCGGGCCCAGGCACTCGGGCGCGAGCGCGGCCAGCTCGAATCGGTGGTCAATACCATCACCGAAATGGAGCGCTCGCTCGACGACGCCGAGGAACTGCTCGATCTCGCCAGGGAAGAGAACGACAGCGAGACCATCGACACCGTTGCCGACGACCTGAAGTCCGTCGAAAGCCGGGTCGCGGAGCTGGAATTCCGCCGCATGTTCTCCGGCGAGATGGACGCGAACAATGCCTTTCTCGACATTCAGGCCGGTTCCGGAGGCACCGAAGCTCAGGACTGGGCCGAAATGCTGCTGCGCATGTATCTGCGCTGGGGTGAGCGCAGAGGGTTCAAAACCGAACTGATCGAAGCGTCGCCGGGCGAGGTGGCAGGGATCAAGAGCGCCACCATTCGCTTCGAAGGCGATTACGCCTTCGGCTGGCTGCGTACCGAAACCGGCGTTCACCGTCTGGTGCGAAAATCGCCGTTCGATTCCGGCAACCGCCGGCACACCTCGTTCGCTGCGGTCTTCTGCTCTCCGGAAATCGAAGACGACATCGACATCGAGATCAACCCGGCCGACCTGCGCATCGACGTCTATCGCGCCAGCGGCGCCGGCGGGCAGCACGTCAACCGCACCGAATCGGCGGTGCGCATCACCCATCTGCCGACCAATACGGTGGTGCAGTGCCAGAACGATCGCTCGCAGCACAAAAACAAGGCGACGGCGATGAAGCAGCTCAAGGCCAAACTGTACGAACTGGAGATGCTCAAACGCAACGCCGAGCAGCAGAAGATCGAGCAGTCCAAATCCGATATCGGCTGGGGCAGCCAGATCCGCTCCTACGTGCTCGACCAGTCACGCATCAAGGACCTGCGCACCGGCGTCGAAACCGGCAACACGCAAGCGGTGCTGGACGGCGATCTGGACCCGTTCATCGAGGCCAGCCTGAAAAGCAGCGCTTGAACGACGCCCGACGGCGGTTCCATCCATCAACAGCGAACAATAGACAGGCACTTTTTAATTCATGTCAGAACAGGACGAACAGGAACAGATCAAGCAGCGGCGCAGCAAGCTGGCTGCACTGCGCGAAGAGGGCATCGCCTATCCGACCGATTTCCGGCGCAATGTCGTCGCCGGCGAACTGCTTGCCGAATATGACGACAAGGCGGGCGAATGGTTCGAAGAAGAGCAGATTCGGGTGAAGATCGCCGGCCGCATGATGACCCGACGCATCATGGGCAAGGCGACCTTTTGCCACATCCAGGATATGTCGGGCCAGATCCAGTTGTACATACAGCGCTCCAGCCTGCCGGAGGGCTTTTACAACCAGCAGTTCAAGAAATGGGACATCGGCGACATCCTCGGCGCCGAAGGGGTGCTGTTCAAGACCCGGACCGGCGAACTCAGCGTCAAAGTCGACAATCTCCGCCTGCTGACCAAAGCGCTGCGCCCGCTGCCGGAAAAATTCCACGGCCTGACCGATCAGGAAACCCGCTACCGGCAGCGCTATCTCGATCTGATCATGAACGATGTGGCACGCGACACCTTTCGCATGCGCTCCAGGATCATCACCTTCATCCGCAACTTTTTGGTCGAGCGCGACTTTCTCGAAGTCGAAACGCCGATGATGCAGGCGATCCCGGGCGGCGCGACCGCGCGCCCGTTCACCACCTATCACAACGCACTCGATATGAGCCTGTTCCTGCGGGTGGCGCCGGAACTGTACCTCAAGCGGCTGGTGGTCGGCGGCTTCGAAAAGGTCTTCGAGATCAACCGCAACTTCCGCAACGAAGGGCTCTCCACCCGGCACAACCCCGAGTTCACCATGCTCGAATTCTATCAGGCCTACGCCGAATACACCGACCTGATGAACCTCACCGAAACCATGATTCGATCACTGGCCGAAACGGTGCTCGGTTCGACATCGGTCACCTATCAGGGCCAGCAGTACGATTTCGGCAAGCCGTTTCAGCGCATGACCGTGGTCGAATCCATCCTGCACTGCAACCCGAACCTGAAGCCGGACGACATCGCCGATCTCGAGCAGGCGCGCAGCGTGGCGGCCCGGCTCGACATCCCCTTGAAAGAGAGCTACGGCCTCGGCAAGGTGCAGATCGAGATCTTCGAAAAAACGGTGGAGAACCGCCTGATGGACCCCACCTTCATCACCGCCTACCCGGTCGAAGTCTCCCCGCTGGCCCGCCGCAGCGATGACGACCCGCATGTCACCGACCGCTTCGAATTCTTCGTCGGCGGCCGCGAAATCGCCAACGGCTTCACCGAGCTGAACGACGCCGAAGACCAGGCCGAACGCTTTCGCAAACAGGTGGAAGAGAAAGAGGCGGGCGACCTCGAAGCGATGCATTTCGACGCCGACTACATCACCGCCCTGGAACACGGCATGCCCCCCACCGCCGGCGAAGGCATAGGCATCGACCGACTGGTCATGCTGTTCACCGACTCCCCTTCCATCAGAGACGTGCTGCTGTTTCCGCATATGAGGCCGAAATAAAACACTCCCCCTTCACCTTCTCCATGTTGTACAAAAAGAACCACCAACAGTGCTAAAGGCATTCAGAGGTTGAAGCAGCCTCGCTACCAGAAAAATATCAGGCAAGGAGGAGCGAACAGTTACCACTACTGAGTGTAACGCTAGGAATATGGCAGGATGATTGCATTTCCATGAAACGCCCTGCAACATGGATTTACATGTTTATTAGCTGTTTTTTTTGTGGCTTATGTTTAGAACAGACGGCATCTACTCCTTGACCGAGTTTCAGCGCAATGCACGAGCTCATCTCGAGCGGCTCAGGAAATCCGGCCAACCGGAAATCTTAACGGTTAATGGGCAAGCGCAAGTTGTTGTGCAGGATGCCGCCGCCTATCAAAAGCTCGTGGACCAACTGGAGGCCATTGAAGGCATACGCGAAGGCTTAGCGTCCATGAAACGTGGAGAAGGCCGTAGTATCGATGCATTCTTTGAAGAATTCGAGCAAAAACATACGACAAAGCGTTGACACGACACAAAATCGTTATCCTCCCGAATGCCGAACAGGATATCGAGGATATCATACCTTTACATAAAGGAAAACTCGCCGCAGAATGCGCTGAAGTGGTATCAGGAAATATACAGCAAGATCCAATCGCTTTCCACGTTGCCTTTACGTTGTCCGCTGGCTCCAGAAAATGACTTCTTCGAAGAAGAAATCCGCCATCTGATCATTCAAAATTACCGAATCCTCTACACCATAGAGGATAGCACGGTTTACACCTTACACGTCAGACACCACCATCAACAGTGGCTGAAGCCGTGAACAGCAATTTCGTTCATACTTCATCCAATGCGCCCGCTCATAACATCTGGATAACAAGCGTCAGGCCAACCGGTGAGTATCTATTCACTTTTTCTGGGCGATTTTCTGGTTTTCTGGGGGCATAATACCGATTTTAACCTGACAAGATTCAATTAAGTTATGTGTCTCCGGGGATCATGTCGTAGCTCGTCATGCCGCCGTTCAATCCGAGAGTTCGTCCATAAACGCTCTTGGCGTTAAAATCGGAATACCTCGAAATTCCTGCACGCTCAACAAATCACTATCGCCGCTGACAACGCGATCGACCCCGCCGGCGAAAGCGCAGGCGAGGAATTTGTCGTCGTCCGGATCGACGCTGACCGGTTCGGACAGTGGCCGCGCTTCAACCCGTTCACTCTGCTGTGCAAGTATGTCAACAATGTTCGAGATATCGATTTCCGGATAGCGTTCGCTCAGACGTATCGCGACCTGCCGGTATTCATCAAGAATATCGTCCGATACCACGAATTGAATCATTTTCTCGCGCCAACCGATCAGCAGCCGTCCGGGAATTCCGCCGAAAAATATTCCGGACATCAGTACATTCGTGTCAAGCACAACTCTCAAGACTGCCCTCGGACATCGGCGATTGCCTGATCGATATCGGCTTCGGTCAACCCCACGTGACGGGCCTGTCGGCGGGCTTCCTCAATCAAATCATCGAAATCATCCATCGAGGGCGGTACGATAGG
>JGI24023J19991_10002884_pt1 | contig 12305 bp, 14 predicted proteins | sample Cruoilmetagenom1_FD_19991 | JGI IMG/M metagenome (IMG submission 19991)
TTTGTAGTCAATATTTTTTCGTCGACCTCGATAGGCCTTTGTATCTTGATTACACCATACATCCACACTTATCCCGTTAAACTTCATTTTAAATGAAAGTCCTGTACTATCAGGGAGGAAAGGGATTCGGAATAGATATTGAAAAAGACGTAAGAAGGGAATATATACAGCACCTGCAGGTGCACCCAGCACATGGTAATAGGAAAGACGGTGTGAATCCGTCACAAGCCAGTCCTTGCTGTATTCGAAGTCTGCAGCAGCTGATGTCACAACTGGATCGTGATATCATATTCTGATTTTTTAGTACATTAGAAATTCTTTTCCTGTTTTTGAAAGAATTTCGTGAAAGTACTTATCCCGTTTATCGGGTTTGAATAAGTCACTGGGATTATCCCGGGAAGACGGCTGCTTTGCAGGATAATTCGTGAGTCAGAAAGCCTGCCTGCACAGGTGGACCCAGTGTCTGTCCACCTTCAGAGTAAACCACTGGAGTCCTCTGTATCTGGAAGTGTATTGCTTGATTCTTTCTTCAGGCCGCACTGTTTACCGGGTACGGAGGCNNCCGCCTTTTTCAGCATCCCGTATCTTTTACAACCAGAATTCGGCCACCATTTTGTGCCGGATAGTGGTCCGCTCTGTTACCGTGGGAGAAATGCAATGGATATGAATAAGAACAGACAGCTGGGAGAGTTCATTACCCGGCTTATCGCAAAAGAAAACCTTACCAGGAAGGAATCTTATGAGGGATTCCGAATGGTGCTGAACAATCAAGTGAGCGATATGCAGCAGGGTGCATTTCTTGCGGCACTTACTGCCAAAGGAGAAAACAGTGCTGAGGTGACGGGCGGCTGGCAGGCTGTCTATGATCTCGATACAGAGAAAGTCGACCTCAACGGCATGGACGTTGTCGATAACTGCGGTACCGGGATGGATACCTTCAAAACCTTCAATATCAGCACCGCTGCCTCACTTGTTGCTGCAGCTGGAGGAGTGAAAATTGCCCGCCACGGTGCACGGGCCATCACATCGTCCTGTGGGACGGTTGATATGGCTGAATGTTTTGGGGTTGATATGGAATGCGATGTCAACACTGTTGCCCGCAGTATAAAAGAAACTGGTATTGGCCTTTTCAACGGTATGAGCCCCCGGGTTCATCCCTTGGCTCTGGGGCGGATATTATCCCAGATCTGTTTCGGCTCCCCATTAAATATCGCGGCTTCCCTTGCTCACCCGGCCCTGCCTAAAATTGCTGTCCGTGGCGTCTACTCCCCGACACTTCTCCGCCCTGTGGCAGAAGTTATGAAGTCGATTGGTTATACGGATGCGCTTGTAATCTATGGGACGATCTCCGGCAGTGTTAAGGGCATGGACGAGGCGTCAGTCTGCGGCACAACCAGTGGAATACACCTTAAAGGAGGAAAACTATCCGATATAACATTTGGACCGGAACATTGCGGACTAAAAAAACGTGATGCAGCGAGTCTCGCTGCTGATCCGGACAAAAAGAGTGGTGCAGTAAAAATGTACCAACTGCTTGCAGGCAAAGGAGATGAAGCGAGGTCAGACGCAGTTATTCTCAACAGCGCACTGATTTTTTATGTTAAAGGAATGGTAACAACCGTTTCGGGAGGTGTAGAGAAAGCACGTGAACTTCTCCTTTCGGGCACAGCCCTGAAACCTCTCAAACAATGGGTGGCAGTACAGAACAGTGACCCTGTAAAAGGACTGCAGAAACTTGCGGATCTTAAAAAAACAGCAGGAGTTGCGCTATGACGGAGCTGCTCATAATCAAAGCAAAAGAGAGTTACTACCGTTTCTCAGACGATGGCTATCTTCCCTGTGAGATGGATAAGAGTTCCGTTTTTCCACTTGAACAGGTGGAGAAGGCGAAAGAAATGTGCACTGCTCTACACCTGGACGGGATAGCTGACGCTTCTCTTATAAAACTAACGATTATCGAAGAGCCTTATCCGGGAAAATAAGCTATTCAAATGTGTTACCATGGTAAATTTTTCCATGGTAACCGGCTAACCCGCATTACTTTATACTAAACTCTCCAGTCTCAAGAAATAGCTTAAGTCCATCCACGCTTAAATCACCTAACCCCAGGGTCTCCAAAGTTCGTGCAGCCTGCGCAAAATAGTCAACACCGGATAGAACCTCCCCCATGGCTACGATCCCTCTGCACGTTGGGGTTGGAACCCCAAGCAATTCACCAAGGGAGCATAACATGACCAGACCCATGCCGATATCTTCATGAAAATAACGGTTATCCAGACTATTCGGACAGCGAAAATCTTGAAACCCGGGGCCATGCTTATAGCATTCAAAATAATCAGTGCTCGACGCGTACCCCTGCTCCACAGAAGTGACAGGGTCCGATTGCGATGGATAACCCAGAGCATTAAGCAGATCCATTCTTTCTTCATCAAGCTTTCTAATCAGACGTGCAACACCGGGAGAGACACCATCCCGGTAAAAGAACACCTTTTCCCCCTCTAATTCTATACGTGCTCCATTCAGGATCGTAATTGGCGGATGAATAATCGGGTTGGCATTGTTCAGCCCTGCCTCAAGAACAGTTGCTCCACGTCGAAGCCCCGGGTAGAGTTTTTCTAACTCGGGACCTACACTGCCTATGGCCGAAGCAGGCAATGTGCCATACAGGACACGGTTGGCCTTGACTGAAATATCCACATTGACACCGTTTGCACGGCAACCGTAAGTCAGAGTCGACATTTCAACAAATGTTGGTAGATTTTTTAATCCAGATTGACGAAAAACATGGGCAAAATGCAAGGCCCCCCCAGTCGATCCGGGATTGAGGATGATAAGATGTCCGGCTCCTACCAAAGGAGCAAGTTCATGTGCTACCCGGCCGTGGGTCAATGCCTGGGTACAGACCATCACCGTATCCGCATCTCTTAATGCTTCAGCGAGGTCCCATGTAACCAGTTCGAGGTGGGCCAGCCCCTCGACCGCACCTGTAACTTTAAGGCTGCGGCTCTCCATGATTTCCTCAATATTGCTCCTGTATTCAGGAAATTCAAAGAGCCGGACGTTCCTGCCTTGAAGAGCCAGATCAGCTGCGGCAGCCTTGCCCCCATTCCCTGCGCCGATAATTGCGATGGTATCCAACATAAAGCACCTCCTGTGCCCGGACATATATCAGTTTATACAGCAGACCCTTGCCAAGACCATTTATTCTCAAATAACACTGAAATGATATAAAGTTTGTTTTTAACACCCATGAAATGAATTTCACAACAAAACATGAAAGTAATGTAACCGAGATTTGGAGGAGTGTCGCCAAACGTCCTCGCAGGCTGTGGATTGTTGTGTCGACACTCCTCCAAATCCCTCCCTGCCTGGGAGCGAACATGACGTTCATATAAAGGAGTGTATTTTGAAATTATGTGGTCACATATACTTTCAAGGTACTTACACCCCTCAAGGGAGTACTGAACTGAGTCCCGTTCATCGGGGTTGGTCGTCCAAAAAATTTAGGATGCGCTTTTGTTCAGGTATATGTTATCTTCGGTCTTCTGCTTCTTTCTTATCCTTCATCGAATCGTACCTGATTTTTTCTCGCATCAGCTTAAGCCGAAAAAAGTTGTGCAATATAAAAATGTGGTTGCAGCAGTTCAACAAAGAACGTTAACCAAAAAAAGGAGACAACATGAATCAAAAGAGATTAGTTCCAATTATTCTGGCCTCTATACTGACATTGGCCTTAACCGGTGTCAGTTTTGCAGGGACACTGAGTGAAATTGTTAAGCGGGGGGAACTCCGCGTGGCAGTACAATCCGGCGCCGCACCCTATGCCTTTTTTGACAAAAACGGAGAGCAGGCCGGCTCGATGATCGACTTCACCAAGGGAATGGCTGACGCTATGGGGGTCAAGCTTAAAGTTCTCGACTTTGACTGGGATGGTCTGATCCCAGCTCTATTATCCGGGAAAGCCGATATCCTGGCCGCCGACATGACCCCGACACTGAAAAGAGCTCTGAAGATTTCTTTCACTGACCCCTGGATCCATGTCCAGCCATGTATCTTCACTACAACCGGGGCCAGCTACAAGACTCTTGAAGATGTGAACAAACCCGACGTAACCGTGGGAGTTCTTTTAGGGTCAACCGGTGAAACTATTGCAAAAAAATACCTGCCCAATGCCAAGATCAAATCGTATAAAGGCGGCGGCAGAATGATTGTCCAGGCTCTCACTGCAGGGCATGTGGACGCAGGTGTCAATGACGATCTTGCAGTTCTCACCGTGCTTCCGGACTTTCCACCTAAATCCATTCGACTGCTGGACAAACGTCTGGGCCAGGGAAAAGACCCTCTAGCCTTTGCAGTTCGTCATGAATCTGTCAACCTCTGGCAGTGGATCAATCTTTATTTCGAAACCGTTAGATCCAACGGTGAATATGATAAAAACATTGCCTACTGGATGGAAGGCATAGAGTGGAAGAAAGACCATTAATAAATCGACCACGTCAAGGATGATCACCCTCCTGCGGGTGCTCATCCATAAAACCAACCCCGACAAACGGACCACCCATGCTGGTAGATTTTAATTTCAGAGTCATACTGGAGTATCTGCCCCTGTTTTTGACCGGGTTGAGATCCACATTTTTTATCGCCATTGTATCCATTGCACTAGCCCTTATTACCGGAATCATTGCCTGCAGCTGCAGGATCTCAGGTATTAAATTCATTAAATATCCTGCTATAGCCTATATTGAAATTGTCCGATCCACCCCTCTTCTGGTCCAGATCTATTTTCTCTATTTCGGCCTTCCCACCCTGGGGTTGAAAATACCTGAAATCCAGACCGGGATCCTGGCATTAATGCTCAATTCAGGCGCTTATATGGCAGAAATCATCCGGGCGGGAATCAACTCCGTTGACGAGGGGCAGATCGAGGCAGGAATCTCCTCAGGGTTAAACTATGTCCAGAGAATGCGGCTGATTATTCTTCCCCAGGCACTTGGGGTTACAATTCCTCCGCTGCTTGGTCAGAACATTGTTCTGGTCAAGGATTCTGCTCTGCTCTCCCTCATATCAGTCATGGAATTGACCAGGTGCGGTCAGACCATGACCTCTGAACGTTTCATGCCCACAGAAGCCTTTTTAACTGTGGCGTTTTTTTATATGTGCATTTATTTCTGCCTCAAAGCTCTGGCAGACTGGTCCCAGCGAAAACTGATCTTCAGGGAGGCTTATTAAAATGATATCATTTTATTTCGGCCGACTTATGGAGATTTTCCCTTTTTTCCTTAAAGGGCTGTGGATGACCAGCAAAATCGGCTTTATCAGCCTTGTGACCTGTACCCTGATAGGATTTATCCTGGGTATTTTCAGGTCCAGTGACAGTACTATTCTAAAGCGGATGGTTGGCGTATATGTTGCCTTTGTCAGGGGCACTCCTTTTGTAGTTCAGATTTTTATCGTCTTTTTTATCCTGCCGGAATGGGGAGTTCAGCTGGAGGCTTTTTCCGCTGCCCTTTTGGCCATGGCCATCATGGGCTCGGCCTTTATCTGCGAAATTGTTGCCGGCGGTATTAACTCCATCCCCAAAGGTCAATGGGAGGCGGCTACCTCAGCCGGCCTCAACCGGATCCAGCAGCTGCGCCTGGTCATTATTCCCCAGGCCATGAAAGTAATTTTACCGCCACTTGTGGGTCAATATGTTCTTTTGATCAAGGACACGTCCGTTGTATCGGTGATCGGGATCATGGAACTGACCCGGGTAGGATGGGTGACCGTGGTACGAATTCCGGAAGGACTTATGGTCTTTACCCTGGTCGGATTCCTCTATTTTATAATCTCATACCCCCTGATTCTGCTTTCCAATTACCTGGAAAAGAAAATGGCAGTCTAATAAAAGGAACGTACAAAGATAAACATGATCGAATTTAAAAATGTCAATAAATGGTTTGACAAGCTCCATGTGTTAAACGATATCAACCTGAAAATACCAAAGGGTGAGGTGCTGGTAATCTGCGGCCCAAGCGGTTCCGGCAAATCAACCCTGATCAGATGTATCAACAGGCTTGAAAAAATCCAGCAGGGCCAGATCATTGTTAACGACACCCCTGTACATGATAAATCGACCAACCTCACCAAACTGAGGGCCGAGATAGGGTTTGTGTTCCAGCAATTCCATCTCTACCCCCATATGACCGTATTGCAGAACGTCATGCTGGCGCCGGTGAACGTGAAAAAAATTGCCAAAACCAAGGCTGAAAAAATTGCCCTGGAAAAACTTGAACAGGTTGGACTCACTGAGAAATCCGGTGCCTATCCTGCACAGCTGTCCGGCGGCCAGCAACAGCGGGTGGCCATCGCCAGGGGACTTGTCATGTCTCCTGAAATCATGCTCTTTGACGAACCTACCTCTGCCCTTGATCCTGAAATGATAGGAGAAGTCCTGGATGTTATGGTCAACCTGGTCTCCGAAGGTATGACCATGTGTGTAGTAACCCATGAAATGGGATTTGCCAAAAAAGTTGCCGACCGGGTACTGTTCATGGATGAAGGAAAGATTGTTGAAACCGGCACACCCGGTGAATTTTTTGATAATCCTCAAACCGACCGGGCTTCGGAATTTATAAGTAAAATTTTAACCCATTAAAATATAAGTGATTACGTATGAAACTCAGCCATAAACACAACAGACAAGATAAATAACTCACTTAAACTACAACACTTTGTAGCAGCCCAGTCTTTTGATGCAGCTGAGTTTCGTACGTAATCAAAAAATCATAAGTGGGGATTTATATGAAACTAGACAAGCTGCCCAGATTCCATCTGGCTGAGTTCCCGACGCCAATCCACTATCTTGAATCCTTAACGAAAGAGTATAAAGGCCCTGCTATTTTTATGAAAAGAGATGATCTTACGTCTCTTGGCATGGGGGGAAATAAAACACGGAAACTGGAGTTTCTTATTGGCGAAGCCCGGGAACAAAAAAAGGACACTCTGGTCACAGCCGGCGGGATACAGTCCAACCATTGCCGCCTGACTGCTGCCGCCGCAAGAAAGGCTGGTCTTGACTGTCACCTGGTGTTAAACGGCACTCCACCGGTAATCCCCAATGGTAATCTTTTACTGGATACTCTATTCGGGGCAAAGATTCATTTCTGCGACAGAGAAGAGAGGGATGAACGACTGTTCCTGGTCGCAGATGAACTTGAGGAAAGAGGAAAGAAGCCCTACGTTATCCCGGTAGGCGGTTCAAACTCTGTTGGGTCTGTGGGTTATGTTGATGCTATGCTGGAACTTGTCAACCAGGTGGATGATCTGTCCATTACTCCCGATTCCATCGTATTTGCAACCAGCTCGGGGGGCACCCAGGCAGGCTTGGCCCTGGGGGCAAAAATTGCCGGCTTTAATGATGAAGTCCTTGGGATAAGCATTGATCAGGTCCAGGCCGGGCCAGGCCCATTCCGCCCAGTCCTGACCCACATTGCCAACGGAGCTGCGGCAAGGATCGGGTCCGACATCAGGCTTACGGAACCGGACTTCTCTCTTAATTATGATTACCTGGGGGCGGGATATGCCATGCCCGGTGAGCTGGAATTCAATGCTATTCGAGATCTCGCACACCATGAAGGGATTCTTCTGGGACCGGTATACACAGCCCGGGCCATGGGTGGTATGCTGGATCTGATTAAAAAGGGCCATTTCACTAAAGATCAGACCGTACTGTTCTGGCATACCGGCGGTACGCCGGAGCTGTTTGCCTGGGCCGACAAGTTAGGGAAGGGTTAATAACGTTCAACCATCAAAACAGTCCCTGCAAAACTGTTTATCTCCAGCTGCATGGAGTTTAGTCTGCATAACCGGTTCTCCGCATTTATCACAGAGTTTTGATGGTGCCATTCGTGCTTTCTGCGGTAGCCTGATCGTCACCTCTTCAACACTGAAAAAGGCATCCGGAGCACCGGCAAACAGAGCCTGACTGCGTGTCTCATGCAAGGCCTCGTACTTTTGTATATCCTCTTTTGATGCATCCCCGGAGCGTATTTTCTCCATCAGCTCCTGTTCTTCCGTCGGTAGTGTCATCACATTCGGCTTCATGGCAAGCCGGACCCCTTCACCTGTAGTTCTGCTGGCGAAAGTAAAGGCCATTTTACCTATATCATGGTAGATAAAGTTTCCTTTGCCAAAGGTACAACCTGTCAGGACCTGGATCGCATCACAGCCACAGGCATCGGTTTCTGCGATACATATCAACTCCTCATCGACAGCCCGCTTTTCTGCAAGATGTCGAAGACCGAGTTTTGCTGCCATATATCCGAGAGTCAATCCCATACATATATGGCCGTGAAAATCGGCGCAGGCTTTATAATCTTCCCTGTCCAGTATATTTTGTGGAATAATCATGTTTGTTCCTTTTTAAGTTTCTTCCTTTTTAAAAATGTATTATGCATAAATTCTGCTATTCAGCAAGCAGCAGAGACAGAAGAACTATACACTACTCTGCACAAGCCAGGAATAGCTGAAAGCTTGACAAGGTGTTTACAACTGTTTATATGTGGACATATACACAATTTATACATAGGAAGTTGGATCAACAAAGGGCTAATAACGGTCTAAGACACAAGGAGAATAACATGTTTCAGGTAGAAGTAGATAAAGAAAAATGTACTGGCTGTGAAGAGTGTATCGATAGCTGTCCCACCTCGGTGTTTGAGTTGGAGGACGGAAAATCCGAACCGGTTGAGATGGATGAATGTATAGGCTGTGAAACCTGTGTAGAAGTCTGCCCGGAGGATGCTATAACCGTTACTGAAACTTAAACCAATGATAGATGGTTGCACCCCCTCACCGATGGAGTGACTATGTTACCTGAAATAAAAAAAATACTCTATGCGACTGATCTGTCTAAAACTGCAGAGGTTGCAATGTCCTGGGCCATGAGCCTTGCTGAACAGTGTGATGCTGCTATCACAATTATTCATGTCATGCCCGACCTGGTTGAAGAGATGTCCGGTTCCATGGGGTATGACCTGGGCTCTCATTTTGGTGCTGATCAGCTCGCCCTTTTCAATAAGGAAGGGCGAAGCAAGGCCATGGATTCAGTGAGAGAACGGATAAAAAGTGTAAGTGCCAAAATGAAGGATGAGCTGCCCAGCTGCCGGGTAGATCTCAACCATATCATCATCAAGGCGGGTCATCCGGTGCGGGAGATCGTTGCTGCAACGAGTGGTGGTGAATATGATCTGATCGTCATGGGGAAACATGGTCATGGCTTAATTGATGGTATTTTACTTGGCTCCGTTGCCCGTGGTGTGGTGCAGAAAAGTACAATACCGGTACTTACTATCAAGCTCCCCGCTGAATAGACGCTCTAGTTCTTCGCTATTCCGTCATTCCCGCGCAAGCGGGAATGACGGGACGGAGGATTTTTTTCAAGGTTATCTACTTTTGCTTTAGCTTTGCTATATCAACACAACAACAGCTTATTTCGATGACCTGATATCCAGCCGTGGTGTTTTTAAGATACGACGGATATTTTCCTTCAAGTCTGTCTGATCAAGGTTTTCGGGGCTCTGCGCCATCAGTTTTGCAAAAAGCTCTTCCTGTTCTATGGGATGCGTATATTCTGCCGGTGTTCCATCTTTCAACTGGACGTGGGCAGCCCATGGCACAAAGTAGTTCATCAGTGGTAAATCCTCATCTCCGGGAATATCGATATTCAAACCGGCTATGTAGAGCAGACTCCTCCCCTTATAAGCATTGCTTCTCCTGATTGACTCAACAACTCTGGCAAATTCCAGCTGAATCGTTGTCTTTGCTGCACGCAGAGGCGGAAATGCGGCACTGACGATATCAGGCATAAATTCTATGAGGTTTCTCTCCAGTAAAAGAGCATCATCAGTTTCATGAAAATCCTCCCTGAAAAAGAAAAAATCCGCCGTTAACAGGTCACCGATGCTCTGCCCCTCGCCCGACACCCATTTATATTTCTCATCCTCAAGACGCCGCTTGAAAGCCTCAGAGACTATATAAGTCTGGGTCGTACAAGCTGAGGTAAAGGGACGAATCGTCCCTGTACTGTCCTCTTCAACAATATTGTTAAGCCGAATGACAAGCCCCTGCTCCACAGGATGGGATACAAAATCAATGAATGAATTTTTCACCGTGATCAGGCAGTGACCATCGTCATCTTTATGGAGAAAAATCCGATCCCGGGCAAAAAGATATTGTTCAAGGTACGGTGTTATGACATGAATCAGTTTGCCGCAGGAGTCGGACAGGCAGTGGTCCTCCATCTGGGGACGGTTATATATCCCATATACCCCTGAACCCGGATCATACCCGACATGGGTAGCCTGCAGAATCATAAGATCTTCACCATGGTGGGAATGAGGTCCATGCCGGTCAACGGCAACAATGCCTCCCACCCTTCCATGATTAAAAGGAAAAGTACCAAAATGCTTGGTCAGCAAAATAATGGGCAAACCCTGATTCTCATCTGAACAGAATGCCCTGGAGGGCATGATAAGCCCTTTACGAAAACCAAGCTCCATACATAAATTATAAAGCCTGGCGACAAATTCAGGGTATGGGATAGCCAGACCATCAATCTTGAATGGCGCAACTTCCCTGACAACATGTACATCTCGATATCGATTCAACATAGAGTTACGCTCCCGTTTATAGAATTTATATGAAAGTCATGTGCTACCCGGTAGAAAAGGGATTCGGAGGGGTGCTGCCATAACAGTATAGCAGTGTCATATCGTTGCGAAAGCATTTCACGAGTGTTAGCGAGCAAGGCTATTTCACAAAACAACTTAATAGATACTACAAAACAGTAAATTGGAGGTCAATAGTTTTCCTCAGTCTGCAGGGTGCACTGATCTGTTGTGCTGGTGTAATCATTGAGGTAAGGTGACTGAAATTTATAGTACTTTGCTAAAAAAAGACAGTATAGAAATTCGTTTCAAGGGAAAGGAGACTTTATGCAGCTTTTCCATATTATTGCCGTATTGATTAGCCTTGCCGCCGTGTTCAGCTGGTTTAATTACCGGTTTCTGCACATGCCAACGGCTATTGGACTAATGACCATAGCTCTTCTCATGTCTCTTGCCTTAATAGTGCTCGGGCAGCTGGGATATAGCCATGTTGAGCAAGATGTGGAATGGATGCTTGGCTCCATTGATTTCAATGCGACCCTGTTACACGGAATGTTGAGTTTTCTCCTTTTTGCAGGTGCGCTGCATATCAACCTGGAGGATCTGGCAAAACAACGTTCGGTGATTGCAATCCTTGCCACGGCAAGTGTTATCGGGGCTACATTTTTAATTGGTTTTGGCACCTGGTATATTTCGAGATTGCTCGACCTGAATATCCCCATGATCTACTGTCTGCTTTTTGGTGCTCTTATTTCACCCACTGATCCCATTGCCGTTTTGGGTGTTTTGAAAACAGCCGGTGCATCGAAAAGTCTGGAGACGAAGATTGCCGGAGAATCACTTTTTAATGATGGTATTGCAGTGGTGGTGTTTCTGGTGATAGCAGAAGTGGCGGCAGGAACAACAATGGTCACCGTAAAAACAATATCTCATATTTTTGTCATGGAGGTAGTTGGTGGAGCCCTGTATGGTCTGTTGCTTGGTGGCATTGCCTTTTGGATGCTGAAAAAAGTTGATAATTACTCTGTTGAAATACTCATAACACTGGCATTGACCACCGGAGGATACACACTTGCCGAATCTTTGCACCTTTCTGCACCCATTGCCATTGTTGTGGCAGGACTGCTTATTGGCAACCATGGGCGCAGGCTGGCCATGTCACAGTCAACGCGTGAGCATCTGGATACTTTCTGGGAATTGACTGATGAAATCTTGAATGCCGTATTGTTTGTACTTATTGGCCTGGAACTGGTCATCTTATCCCTTGATGAAAAATATTTGCTGGCAGGGCTGCTTGCAATCCCTCTTGTGTTAACTGCCCGGTTGATCAGCGTGGCACTTCCCATTGGGATCATGCGGCGCTTTAGAAGCTTTTCCCCCGGAGTTGTTTCTATTCTCACATGGGGAGGGCTCAGAGGAGGTATCTCTGTAGCACTCGCCCTTTCACTGCCATCAGGAGATATTCGTAATACTCTGGTTACGGTCACCTATGTCGTTGTAGTTTTTTCCGTTCTGGTGCAGGGGCTGACTCTTGCTCCTCTGGTGCGTGCAAAAGCTGTTCGTGCTGATCTGGAACTGGAGCGCACACGTCTGGAATAAAAATGGCTCCCCCCCCCCTGGGTCCATAGAACTACCTTTTCCTGGAGGAACAGGCAA
>JGI24023J19991_10002885_pt1 | contig 12303 bp, 10 predicted proteins | sample Cruoilmetagenom1_FD_19991 | JGI IMG/M metagenome (IMG submission 19991)
AACTTGCCTGCAGTGTTGGGATAGAAATTGTATTTACTTCATTATATGAAGGTATACCAATAACTATTTCTGCAGAACTAATATTATTTGGGTTATCTATATATGATATCACTCAATTTACCTCCTGATATAACTAGCAATAGTAATTAGCTCAAGGTATTTATTAATTTTTACTTAGCATCTGTAGTCCATAGTATTTTTTGAGCATCTTCATGATCTCCTAGAAAAAATTCGGATGTACAGTTCCTATAATAGCTCCTAATACTATTCCGTAAAGTATCTGGGCAACCCAGTAATAAAGAACCACTTCGTAGCCGTATTTTCTAAACTGTGGAAGGGGATGATCCTCGTCTACTATTACAGTTAAGGTAAAACTAACAACACAGCCGTGGAAAAAACCTATAAGTCCCCCATATAATGCTGAGCTGTATATTGTAAGTGGCTGAAACACACCCAGGAGTAGAAGATAAATAAATGCTGAAACAATACCGAAAACATAGTGTGCAGTAAATCCTCTGAGTAAAGCATGGTAGTAGGATCCATGATATAAGGTGCCTATGGCTTCTATCATGTCCACGTGCACTTGTCTGATTTTGCTAAGTATCTCTAAAAATATGACTCTTACAGTAGTAGCTGCAATACCGGCCAATAAGGTGACAAGAATATATTTCATTTCCTGCTCCTTTTTTAGAATATTTTACTAAGCATTACTTTTACGACCCGACAACTTTATAGATTCTTCAAGAAACTCTCTTAATACAGCTTTAGGGACGAAACCTACAAGTGAGTTTATCATCACACCACCGCTGAAGATGAGTAGAGTCGGAACAGCGTTTAGATTAAATCGCTCGGTAAATTTGAAGGAGTCCTCATCAACCATAAATTTTACAAATTTCATACTGCTCCCCATTTCTTCAGAAAGATCTATTAGAATGGGTTCAATTCTCTTGCATGGATAACAGTGATGCCCAGTAAAATACACTAATACAGGTTTGTTAGATTTGATAACTCTACGATTGAAATTGTTTTTTGTAATTTCATCCATCTTGAAATTACCTCCCCCGGAATTAGAGCTCTACAGCAACATTATTATTTCTGGCTGTATCGCCTTTAATTTTGATTATCCGTTCTAACTCATCACAGGTCAAATGTTTTGTGTTTTTAATAACGAGTTTCGAGTTGGAGATGGTGCTGGCAGAAGCGAAATCCTGCAGCTCCTCAACAGACCAATCTGAGGCATCAACAATTACCTCAGGAACATAAGATATAATCTCTACGACCTCGTATTTTTGTCTAGACATTTAAACCTCCTTGTAATTGAATTTTATGTAAACTTTAACTAAACCTTACTAGTCATTATCACTCTCTTCCCTGGACTTATATGAAGGGATACTAAGAATGCTTTTATCTGAACGTATCTCCGGGTGACTTATCTTCCCTCCCAGGTTTGCAGCCCTGGCCATTAGTCCTCCACCAATTATAAGGCCCACAAGAGTTATTATGGCCAGTGTATTTCCAACCTTTTTATAAAACCCTCTCTCGACCAAGGTTATGAGTGCAAGAGCACCAACCGCTTCAACAAATATAAAAGCTAAATCAGCTGCATAGTCATGATTTAGAACTAATTCTTCTGAAAAACCCGGTTTACCTTTAACGTACTCTTCTGCTGATTCTCCTGTTCGATGGACAGCTATAGTAAATAGAGCTATAAATATCACAAAAATTAATGAGATATTAATAAGTTCGTTACTTCTTCGAAACAAAGCGATAGTTAATAACAATATTACAAAGCCTATCCCGACCAAAGGAATGTGGTTTAAAACCATATGAAGGTGAGCCGGATTCATAACAATCTCAAAACCCCTAAGTTAGATTTCTATGTCTAGTATATAATTTCTCCACCGCTTAACAAACAACTTTTTGAGAAACGATTTAGCAGCCCGTACCGCGGTCAATAGGGTAATTTCGTCTACGGTTGTATTGCAACCTTTATAACCCCGTCAGTTTGAGATGCGAACAGTTTGTAAGCTTCCTCAATATCATCCAGTGAGAACCGGTGTGTGATAAGTTGTTTTAAGTTAACCCTTTCATTCTTAACTAATTCCATGAGTCTTCTCATTCTTTCCTTCCCACCAGGGCATAAGGTAGAAACAATTCTCTTATCTGCCAATCCAAATCCAAAATCCTGATTGGGCACTCCTAAATTATGGAGCTCGGTTGGATAAACACCCAAGCTTGAGATTGTTCCTCCCACGACAGTAGATTTGACACAGTTTTCAAAACTCTCCTGAAGACCAATTGCCTCAATTGCTACATCTACGCCTCTTTCGTTAGTTATATGCATAATCTCTTTTACAGGATCTGCTTTTTTATAATCCAGAACAATGTCGGCTCCCATGCTCTTAGACATTTTCATTCTCTCAGGGACTGTATCGACACCTATTATCAATGATGCTCCTTTGAGTTTTGCTCCCGCCACTGCACTTAGGCCTATAGGGCCTTGTCCAAATACAGCTACAATATCCCCTACCTTAATATCAGCGCTTTCAGCGCCTGAAAGTCCCGTGGAAAAGATATCGGTTGTAAATAAGACATCCTCATCAGAAAGCTCGTCAGGAATTTTTGCCAGATTTGCCATTGCATTGGGAATTTTTACGTAGTCTGCCTGACATCCGTCTATAGTGTTACCCATTTTCCACCCTCCCAAGAATCCTCCGCACTGAGCCCAGTGGGCCGAAAGACAGTATTCACACATACCACAGGGTGTTATAGCATTCACGGCGACGCGTTCACCTTTTTCATATCCTTCTACTCCATCGCCTATTTCGTGAATAACCCCTACCGGTTCGTGCCCGATAATTTGACCATGTTCAACCGGGTACTCTCCTCTGAGTATGTGTACGTCAGTCCCACATATGGTGGTAAGTGTTACTTTAATCACAGCCTCGCCCGGACCAGCTTTAGGAATCGGACGATCTTCAAGCCCTATTTTATTTACGTCTTTTAATATGTTTGCCCTCATCATTTCAAACTACCCCCTTGCTTCTTTTTATAAAGAATAATTGCAATTCTTATGCCAGAGACTAAAGTTGTCCTGTTTCAATTAAGAATTTTGAGTTTTGAAAGAGACATGAAAGACAGGGCGTTTGAATTGTTGTCAGATTTTAGGACATCTGACACATTGTCACGATCTGAATAAATAATATAAGTGACTAAATCAAGTTCCGATTACTTCTTAATTCGATCTGCGGTAATCTGGTTTACACATGAGCCGCTTTTTTCAAAATCTGTAATATTGGACAGTGTAATTTCGGCAATGGCCTCTAGAGCCTCACGCGTAAAAAATGCCTGATGTCCGGTTATCAGGACATTTGGGAAGGTAAGCAGGCGTGCAAAGAGGTCGTCCTGAATAACCTCGTTTGATAAATCTTCGAAAAAGAGATCTTCTTCCTCCTCATAAACATCAAGTCCGAGATAACCTATCTTGCCTGACTTCAAAGCGCTAATTGCTGCTTTAGTATCTACTACAGCACCCCTGCTTGTGTTGATAATCAAGACCCCTGTTTTCATCTTTTTTAGAGCGCTTTCATTTATGAAGTGGTGCGTTTCGGGGGTTAGCGGGCAGTGGAGAGTAATTATGTCAGATTCCATAAAAAGAGTGGACGGATCTGTATAAGTGACACCCATTGCTTTGCATTCGGGGTTAGGATAAGGGTCGAAAGCTAAAACATTGCACCCGAACCCCTTTATTATCTTCGCTAAAGCAGTGCCTATCTTTCCAGTGCCTATAATGCCGACACTCTTGCCAGCTAAATTGAAACCGAGCAATCCTTCTAGTGAAAAATTGCCTTCTCTAACCCTGGCATGCGCACGGTGTAGTTTTCGATTGAGAGATAAAATTAGCGCGACTGTATGTTCAGCAACAGCCTCAGGGGAATACGCAGGAACTCTTACTACAGTTATACCAAGCTTGTCGGCTGAAACCAGATCTACATTATTAAAACCTGCACAACGCAGCGCCACAAGCTTTACCCCATACTCACTTAGGTATTTCAAAACATCAGCATCCAAAATATCATTTACAAAAACACAAACTGCTTTGAATCCGGAAGTCAGTCCACACGTTTCCCGGGTCAAATGCGGTTCAAAAAAAACCAGGTCATGACCATAGGCGCTGTTGGCAGCCTGTAAAAATTCACGATCATATGATTTTGTGCTGAATACGGCAATTCTCATATTAACTCTCAGTTACTGGTATAAATCTTGCAAACAATATAAATAAAGAATCAGACTTATTTAATAAATTGTAACATACACCGAATTGTTTTTATTATTATGGATATTATAAAATGATATATAAAGAGAAATTAGAGAGGAAAGGACAATGAAAGAGGATCCAAAATACATTCACTGGTTTAATGAAGTCGGGATCGAAGATGTTCCAATTGTCGGAGGGAAAAATGCTTCTCTCGGAGAAATGTACCGGGAGCTCACACCAAAAGGTGTTAAAATCCCTAACGGCTTTGCAATAAGTGCAGATGCATACTGGCATTTGCTGAATTCCTCCGGGATAAAGAATAAACTTGAAGAACTGATGCAGGATCTGGATAAAAGTAATGTTATGGACCTATCCGAAAGAGGCAAACTGGCCCGAGAATTAATCTTAAGCGCAGGCATTCCGGAAGATCTATGGGAAGAAATCAAGCTGGCATACGACAAACTCGCCGAGCAATATGGATCAAGTCCGGATGTGGCAGTCCGAAGCTCAGCTACAGCAGAGGATTTGCCCACTGCTTCCTTTGCAGGACAGCAGGAAACATATCTTAATATTAGCGGTTACAGCACTCTTAAAGAAGCATGCTCTAAGTGCTTCGCATCCCTATTTACCGATAGAGCAATATCGTATCGGATAGACAACAACTTTGACCATTTCCAAGTTGCACTCTCGATAGGCATTCAGAAAATGGTCCGTGCCGACCTGGCTACAAGCGGAGTTATATTCACTCTGGATACCGAGACCGGTTTTCGTGATGTTATTCTCATCACCGCGTGTTACGGACTTGGGGAGAACATAGTACAAGGTGCCGTTAATCCCGATGAGTATTATGTTTTTAAACCGACTTTTAGAAAGGGGCACAAAGCAATAATCAGAAAAAATCTTGGACAGAAAAAAATTAAAATGATATATGGAACCGGTGAGAGCAAAGCTTTAACCCGAAATGTGGAAGTGCCACTGGTTGATCGGGGCCGTTTTTCGGTTTCAGATGATGATCTCCTAGCGCTCTCAGACTATGCGATAAAAATAGAGGAGCACTACTCAGGCAAATCAGGCAAACTCACACCAATGGACATCGAATGGGCAAAAGACGGTCTAAGCGGCGAATTGTTCATAGTACAGGCACGGCCAGAAACGGTTCAATCGCAAAGGGATACAGGAGTGCTTGAAAAGTATATGCTGGACGGAAAAGGGACTGTAATTGTTAAAGGTAAAAGTGTTGGAGAAAAGATCGCAAGTGGCAAAGCCCGCTTAGTCTTAAACATAGATGATCTGCATTTGGTAATGCCGGGTGAGATAATTGTAGCTGAAACTACTGCACCGGACTGGGAACCCGTTATGAAAGCTGCGGGAGGGATTGTAACAAACAGGGGCGGTAGAACATGTCATGCGGCAATTGTGAGCCGTGAGCTGGGGATACCGGCTGTAGTGGGGGCAGAGAATGCGACTCAGAATATTGAGACAGGACAGCACGTGACGCTGAGTTGCGCCCAGGGCAACGAGGGAATTGTTTACGACGGGGTTATAGATTTCCATATCGAAAAGGTTGATCTCGGACACCTAAAACGACCCTCGACTAAGATCATGATGAACCTTGCAAACCCTGATTTAGCTTTTTCTCTATCCATGATACCAAATGACGGTGTGGGACTTGCCAGGATGGAATTTATTATCACAAGCTATATTGAAATACACCCAATGGCTTTAATACATCCTGAAAAGGTCACTAATACATCTGCTCAAAATCGGATTTTTTCTCTTACGTATGGTTATAAAAACAAAGGAGAATTCTTTGTTGAAAAATTAGCGGAGGGTGTGGCAACAATAGCCGCTGCCTTTTATCCAAAACCCGTTATTGTGAGAATGAGTGATTTTAAAACTAACGAATACGCAAGCTTAATTGGTGGTGAGTTTTTCGAACCGAAAGAAGAAAATCCCATGATCGGCTTCCGCGGCGCCTCTCGCTATTACGATGAACGCTACAGAGAGGGTTTCGCACTAGAGTGCAAAGCCATGAAAAGGGTTCGGGAAGATCTGGGACTGACCAATCTTATTATCATGATCCCATTTTGCAGAAGAGTAGACGAGGCGAAAAAGGTCCTGGAAGAGATGGCAAAAAATGGTCTTAATAGAGGGGAGAATGGCCTTGAGGTATATGTAATGTGCGAGATTCCGAACAATGTGATTTTAATAGATGAATTCAGTAAGCTCTTTGACGGGTTTTCAATCGGATCAAACGATCTCACGCAGTTAACGCTGGGTGTTGACCGGGATTCAGAACTAATAGCGCACGACTTTGACGAAAGAGACCCGGGGGTCCTGAAAATGATATCTATGACTATAGAAGGGGCTAAACGCAACAAACGTCACTGCGGCATTTGTGGACAGGCTCCTAGTGACTATCCTGAATTCGCGGAGTTCCTTGTTAAAGAAGGAATAGATTCAATTTCTCTAAATCCCGACTCTGTTATGAAAACCACAGTCAATGTTATCAAGATGGAAGAAAAGATCTGATAAAGGACTTCAATTTTTGTCAAATAAACCACAAACAGCCAAATCCTGGCATTCGATGGATCTGCTTTCGATATTTAAAGTTCTCGATGCAGCCGAGACCGGACTCACAGATTCTGAAGTTGCAGTCAGATTAAGGAAAGTAGGTCCCAATAAACTCCCACAACAGCCGCCTGCGCCTATATGGAAAATATTTGTTCGACAGTTTGCCAACCCGCTTATATATATCTTAGCTTTTGCGGCTGGTATCTCTATTCTAATTAAAGAGCCTACCGATGCTGCTTTTATAATTTTTGTATTATTTCTGAATGCTTTAATTGGCGGATACCAGGAATGGAAAGCTGAGCACAGTGCTCATGCATTACAAAAACTACTTCAGATAAACGCCACTGTCCTAAGAAATGGAGAAGTCTCAGAAATTAATGCCGAGATGGTCGTTCCTGGTGACGTTGTTTGGCTGGAATCAGGAAATAGAGTCCCAGCCGATATCAGACTTCTTACGACAAGTGGCCTGGAGCTGGATGAATCCCTGTTGACAGGAGAATCCCTCCCAGTAGTAAAAGATCCATCTTGGAGGGGTGAATTAAACACATCAATTTCTGATCGATTAAACATGGCCTACGCTGGATCAATTGTCACCCGAGGTCGCTCTAAAGGTCTGGTTGTTAGCACTGGCAAGTCTACTGACATCGGACTTCTAGCACTTGATATAATAGGGGATACAGGGGGAGAAGCGCCACTTCTTCTCAGAATGAAGAGATTCACCCGTGTGATAACAGTAGCAGTACTTGTTTCAGCCTTTGCCATAGGGGCACTTAGCATATTATTCGAGAGATACGGTCTTACCGAGATGCTTCTACTTGTTGTCGCTCTTGCCGTTTCCGCTATACCTGAGGGGTTGCCGGTTGCAATAACAGTTGCCTTGTCGATAGCAACAACCAAGATGGCGCGGCGGGGAGTTATTGTTCGCAGACTTGCTGCAGTTGAGGGATTGGGAAGCTGCACGTATATAGCAACTGACAAAACAGGGACACTTACACGTAACGAGCTTACGGTGAAAGAGATACGCGTACCCAGGGGCGGCGTCTTTGAAGTCAGCGGGGCAGGTTTCATACCTCAAGGACAGGTAACATGTGGGAACAAACCAATTGATCGGGCCTGTCATCCAGAATTAGAGCTAGTCGCAAGGACTGCAGTACTATGTAATGAGGCTGATTTACATCATAGAGATGGTGATTGGATCTGGCGAGGGGATACTGTCGATATTGCACTACTTTCATTTGGTTGCAAATTAAATTACCAGCGAGAAACCCTACTGGATTTATATCCACAGATCAATCAAATTCCTTTTGAATCTGAGCACCAGTTCTCGGCTTCTTATCATACAACCGGTGCAGACTCAGCGATGGTTTTCGTGAAAGGTGCCCCTGAAAAAATCTTAGAAATGTGCGATCTTAAAGAAGAAAAAGATAAGACCAATTATCTTGCTATTGTAGAGGAGATGGCGGAAAGGGGTTACCGGGTCTTGGCTTTGGCTGAAGGGAATTTCAAAGGGGAACTCGATTCATCTATTATACCGCCGGAACCATCTGGCTTGTTGCTACTGGGCTTCGTAGGAATGATAGATCCCCTGCGTTCAGAGGTTCCTGAAGCTATAAAGAATTGCCAGGAAGCAGGCGTTACTGTTTCAATAGTTACTGGAGATCATAGTGTCACGGCTCTAGCCATTGCTCGTGATCTAGGTTTAGCAACGGGTATTGACCAAGTCGTTAATGGGGCCGAATTGACAGGAAAATCGGCAGAAGATATGCACAACGTAGTAGCGCAAACAAAAGTATTTGCGAGAGTCGCACCTAATCAAAAGCTCCAAATTGTAAAGGCTGCACGTGAAATAGGACATTTTGTTACAGTAACCGGAGATGGTGTGAACGACGCACCAGCACTTAGGGCCGCTAACATCGGAGTAGCCATGGGAAAAGGGGGTACCGATGTTGCTAGAGAAGCATCGGAACTCGTCATTAGTGACGACAATTTTGCTACTATCGTCGCCGGCATTGAAGAAGGTCGTGTGGCATATGACAATGTTCGAAAAGTAATTTACCTTCTTATTTCAACGGGAGCTGCAGAACTGGTATTAGTAACTCTTAGTGTGATAGCAGGTCTGCCTCTTCCCCTCCTACCAGTTCAAATTCTATGGTTGAATCTAGTTACGAATGGTATTCAGGATATTGCGCTAGCTTTTGAGCCAGGGGAGGAAGATATTTTACAGAAGAAGCCCAGACCACCAAAAGAACGGATTTTAAATAAGCTAATGATTGAACGGACTGTGATAGCAGCACTTACAATGGGGTCTGTTGGTTTCGGGTTCTTCTACTTCATGATTCAAAATGGTTGGAGCGAATATTCTGCACGTAACACATTGTTACTTCTAATGGTTTTGTTCGAAAATGTCCATATAGGGAATTGCCGCTCTGAAACCAAATCTGCACTGATTCTATCACCACTACGAAGTCCCATTCTTCTCATCGGAGCTATAAGCGCATTCTTGATTCATCTGAGCATGATGTATCTACCATTGGGACAAAAGATACTACAGATGGAGCCTGTCCAGCTAAACACTTGGATTATATTAATAGTACTTGCCCTGACAATTTTTTTCGCAATGGAAATACATAAGTTTTTATGGTCGCGTAAAAACAAGCCCGTCAAATAACCTCATAGATTTATTGGCAATCATAGCACCTTTGACAGGGGCTATTGAGCCAGCAGGCCTGCTGGAACGGGTACGAATTCCGCCTGCCCTAGTAATTTCCAAGAAATTAAATTTCTACCCATTTTAACAATTTGCATAAAACACCTATTGTGGCACGCAATTTGCACTATATTAAGATGAAGTAAGTTTTGCAAATTTTATAAGGCAAGGGGGTAATAGTTATGAGTTTAAGAAATATCTATCGAAAAGATGTTGTATCCGTAAAACCTGGAACTATGGTAAATGAAGTAGCAAGGCTTATGGAAGAAAAGAATATCGGAAGCGTAGTAGTCCAGAATGCTGCAAGGAGAGGTGAAAAAGAAGAATTCGGCATCGTTACAGACAGGGACATTGCACTAAGGGTTGTTGGTAAAGACTTAGACCCGGCAAAGACCCCGATTGAGAATGTAATGACTCACAACTTCGTATTGGTGCTTAGGGAAGATCTGGGATTATTTGAGGCGCTTGAGCAAGTCCGCAAAAGTGCCGTCAGGAGATTTCCCGTAATTGGCATCGATGGAGAGTTAAAAGGGATAATTACACTTGACGATATAATTACGCTTTTAGGTAAAGAAATGGCCGATGTGGCAAGGATAATTGAAAATGAAGGACCGTTAGCTGTTTAAGACAAGAGCGGTCCGATACTGATAATGATTTTGTTATGCGATCTCATACCCTCTATCTATTATTCTTTTCCACATGTCTGGCATGCTCTCAAGCATTTCTTCGGTTAGCAGTTGAATTGCTTTATCATCAGAGTCTTTCCCTTTGAGTTTTATATCCAAGGCCTGAGGACGGTTTATTGGCTTTCCGATTTGGGAAACAATATATGCATAGGCAGCTTGAGCATATCCTTTTTCAACAATTCTCTTACACAAATCGTTTGCGAATAAATTATAAATCTTTCCCACATGGTTTATAGGATTCTTCCCCGCCACAGCCTCTAAGGTCATAGGTCTAAATGGAGTTATTAGACCGTTTGCTCTGTTACCTCTTCCTACTTCCCCGTCATCACCATTCTCAGCGCTTGTTCCGCTTACAGTTAAATAAATGCTTTCTTTTTCATAGTCATCCGCCGTATTTATATGGAATGTCGTGCCCGGAAGAACCCAGGCTTGTTTAGCCAATGTCTCTTTAACCTGATTGATTTTATCTATATAATCTTCTAACGAAGATATATATTTATCTATAACCGCAATAGCTACGGTTAGAATTGTTTTATCTTTGTCCCTTAGGCCCATAACTTTTATGTCTTCCCCAATAAAAGGGTATTCCTTTTTGGTTTCAGAACTATTTAAACAACGCTCAGTTTGATAAACTGTATTCTCAAGTAGATCAAGTGGATAAAAACCTGTCCCGCAAGAAGTATCGTTAGAGAGAGGCACATCCCCTTTGCCGAAGGCACTGAAGAGTCCAATTAATTCCTTGCTACCGGATCCTATCTTGGAATTTACAACTATTTGAGACTCAACATTAAGGTGCTTTATTTGTCTACTCAGAAGCTGTTTAGCAGCTTGTTCGGCGATTTCTTCAATTGGAAGCCTCTTCCCATCCTTTTCCTTGATTGCTCTTCCGGCAATAACTATTTCGATTGGTTTAACTATCCTTCCACCATTATATGAGGTTTCAGCCATTCCACCTATAAGCAGGGCTTTATCTACATTGTGATGCATAATAGAGCCGAATTCTTCTATATAGTATTTGCTAAGAGCTATCGAGATCTCCTCGACAATATAATCACAAATTGTATCGGGATGTCCGAGACCCTTTCTCTCTACAATTTCAATATCCTGCTCAGATGGCAGATTAGCTTTAAGTGAGCTGATGAGAATAATTTTCTTCATATTTATATAGTTCTTTTACAAATATTATCGCCATTATAGCAAACACTATACCACGAAAGGAGATTAGTATGAGCTAGAGAAACTTAAATCACGAGTTTAGCTTAAGTGAAAGACAAACTAAGTTCCACCTTTTTTTATTGAGTACCGAATGTAGTTGAAACCTTGTTGTCCGATTATCTGACACAAGACAAGCTTTCTATTCTCAAATGTCTTATAGATTTAAGTATTACCCTCTAAACTCTGTATTAATAGTTTCGGCATACTTTATGCATTAAGTTATAATAAAGAGATGTTTAGGGGTATAGAATGAATGAAGCAAAAGATGGGGCTTGTTTTATTAAGATCAATAGAATTCTTTGGTTACCGATATTATGACAGAAAAGAATAAAGATATTTACTCTGAGCAACGCCGGGAAATGGTTGAGAATCAACTTGTTCCAAGAGGAATTTCTGATTCAAGAGTAATGAAGGCTATGCTGAAAATCCCCAGGCATAAATTCTTGCCTGATCATCTAGGCGATTATGCCTATAGTGACAGCCCTCTGCCGATAGGCATGGGACAGACCATATCTCAGCCCTATATTGTAGCGTATATGACCGAGCTTCTAAATCTGAAGAAAGGAGACAAAGTGTTAGAAATAGGAACAGGCTCAGGCTATCAAGCAGCAATACTTGCAGAGATCGGCTGTGATGTATACACAATAGAGATAGTAGAAATCTTGACATTGAGAGCCAAAAAAGTCCTACAAAACTTGGGCTATAAAAATATCCGTTTTAAAGTAGATGACGGTTATATGGGTTGGGAGGAGAACGCTCCCTACGATGCGATATTAGTAACGGCGGCTCCGCCTGAAATCCCTGAGCCTTTGACGGAGCAGCTAAAGGAAGGCGGCAAAATGGTAATACCAGTCGGGGACTAT
>JGI24023J19991_10002886_pt1 | contig 12302 bp, 14 predicted proteins | sample Cruoilmetagenom1_FD_19991 | JGI IMG/M metagenome (IMG submission 19991)
ACCCCTTGCCGCCGCTCGACGAAGCGATTTCCGCTGCCCAAGCCGAGCTTGCCCGGAGCAATTACTACACCGAGCCCCATTCCGAACCCTTGCGCCGGCTGGTCTCCGAGCAGCTTGGTGTGCCGCAGCGGCTCATGCACATCAACGCCGGGTCGGAATTGATTCTGCGTCAGATATTCGATCGCCTGGGCGACCGGGTTCACCTCCTGACGCCAACTTACGCCCTCTTTCCCGAGACCGCACGCAACTACACTGAAACAATGCTCTCGCCGGAGCGCGACTTCGCCTTCGACCTCAATGAATTGGCCGTTCCTGTAGGCACGACCTTGACGGTCATCGTCAATCCGAACAATCCGAACGGCGGCACGTTCGACATGAGCGTCCTTCCGCGCCTGTTGGCGCGCCACCCGGAGACCTGCTTTCTTGTCGACGAAGCATTCATCGGGCTTGGCGGTGAGTCGGTGGCCCACCTGGTGCCGGACTACTCCAACTTGCTGGTCACGCGCACGCTGTCCAAGGCGCACAGTCTGGCAGGCTTCAGGGTCGGCTATGCCGTCCTGCCGGAACCGCTCGCCGACGATCTCAACGCGAACAACGACGCCTATCCCTTGGCCCGTCCCAGCCAGGCAGCGGCCTTGGCCACACTGCGGCACGAGGACAAAATCCGCGAACGAGCGGCCCGGTTGCGACGCTGGGCGACGGAGCTGGCCGCTCAGCTTGAGGCGCTTGGCGCACGCACCTATCCCACCGAGACCTATTTCTTCCTGGCGGATTTCGCGCCTCACAACGCGGCCGAGATAGCCGAGCGCCTAGGCGCGCGCAAGATCCTGGTCAAGCCACTCAACGATGCCCGGCTGGGTCCCGGCTATATGCGGGTCACGACCGCATTGCCGGAAGACAACGCTCGCTTCGTGGCAGCTTTGAAAGAGATCCTCTGACCATGGCCCGGAGCGCACCCTTCGAGGCCCACAGCGGACGCTATGATGAATGGTTTCCGTGCCACGAAGCCGCCTACCAGTCGGAGCTTCTCGCCGTCCGGGCTGTCTTGCCCTGGAAGGGGCTGGGCTTGGAGATCGGGGTCGGCACCGGCCGCTTCGCAGCACCTCTTGGTGTGCAGGTCGGCCTGGACCCGGCGGCGGCGATGCTGGCCCGCGCCCGGCAACGGGATATCAGGGTTGTCCAAGGGGTCGCCGAGGCCCTGCCGTTCGTGGACGGGGCATTCGACTACGTCCTGATGGTTGTTGTCCTCAGCTTCCTGGACGATTCTAGGGCCGGGCTGGCCGAGATCCGCCGCGTCCTCGGGCCGAGCGGCGTGCTCGTGATCGGCTTTCTCGATCATGACTCGCCAGCGGGAAGAGACTACCTGGCCCGGCACGCGCACAAGGTGTTCTTCCGGGATGCCACCTTCTACGCCAGCGCCGAGGTAGAGCGGCTGTTGAGCGAGGCCGGCTTCCACGACCTCTGCTGCGTGCAAACCTTGTTCCGCCCGCCGGAGGAGATAACGGAGATCGAAGCGTTGCGCCCGGGCCACGGTGACGGCGCCTTCGTCGTTGTGCGGGCGATCAGCGGTTAGCCGGGGCCGGGAAGGATTGGAGGCTTAGACAATAGTGCAAGCATCGAAAGTCGCGCAGACCGCAAAGCAGACGGCGATGACCTTCGCGAAGACGTTTCCGATCGTCCTTGGGGTCCTGGCCTTGGCAAGCCTTGTAACCACGGCCATACCGCCACAGAGCATTTCCGAAGCGCTGCCGATGGAGAGTGTCTTCGGTCCGGTGTTTGCCGCTGTGGTGGGAAGCGTTGCCGCCGGGCATCCTCTGACCAGCTATGTCCTGGCCGGGGAGCTCACGGCGGCTGGCGCAAGCCTTGCCACCATTACGGCCCTGATCGTGAGTTGGGTCACCGTTGGGATCGTGCATTTGCCGGCCGAAGCGGCGATCCTGGGTACGCGCTTCGCCCTTTGGCGCAACGCCATCAGTTTCGTCCTGGCCATCATGATGGCCTACGTCATCGCGGTCTTGGTTCCGGGGATGCCTTAGGTGTTGGCCTGGATGCCTCGAACGGCAAAAGGTTTCGCCAAGGCGTTTGGCGGGTGGCTGTTCCTGACCGCGGTGGCAGGGCTTTATGGCCTTATCGCTTTGTTCAATCCCGTCGTGGTTGCCGAGGCGCTGGCGTCGTTTGAATCGCTGCTGATACGGATCGTACCAGTCCTGGTGCTTGTCTTCGGTCTATTGTTTCTTGCGAGTCTGTTTTTAGAACGGAAGTGGTTGGTCCGGCATCTCGGCAAGGCCAGCGGTTTTGGCGGCTGGGCGCTCGCGGTGGTGTGCGGGGTCCTCTCCGTTGGCCCGCTGTACGTCTGGTATCCGCTCTTGGCAGAGCTGAAAGGCAAGGGAACGAGCGGCGCCCTGATAACGACGTTTCTTTATAGCCGGGCGCTCAAGCTACCGCTGCTCCCCTTGATGGTACACTATTTCGGCCTCGCTTATACGGTCGCGCTGTCGGTCTGCATCATCGTATTTTCGGTGTTGAGCGGTCTGCTTATGAAAAAGTTTGCCGGTATCGATGTTTCGGAACAAGAGGAGGGCCATGTGAAATGAGGATCGCGATTGCGGCAACAACATCCGATGAGGGTGGCAAGATCAGCCGCCGAGGCGCCCGCGCTGACTGCTATCTGGTGTTCGACGAAACGGCAACGCTGTGCGAAGTGATTGAAAACCCGTTCAAGGACTATGATCACGCCGTGGGCGTCCGTGTGGCGGACTATCTTGCAGAGAAGGCGGTCGACGTCGTCGCCGCCGCCAATCTGGGAACTGGTTTTACGACGGCGTTGGACGCCAAAGGCATCCGCTATGTGGAATGTGAGGGCATTATCAGCGACATCGCCAAGGACCTGACTGTCCGGTTTGGACCCGCCTAGCCGCATGCGGGCCGCATCGGGATGGCCTGGTCACACGCCGTCCTGTTTGGTTGGGGGCGTGTGCTCTGAAATAATGCCTCCGGTGAGTTTCTCCAGCGCCAGAAGAACGCGCCGAAGCAGCAGGGGCTGGTCGCCCATCATCCCTTCCTCTTCGGCCACGGCGACCTCGCTCGCATCGTATTCCCAACGGCGAAGGATCTCGATCTTCTGGTCCTTGGTCAGCTCAGCCCGCTTCAGCACCTCCTCGGGGGTGGCAAAGACCGACGCCGGGTCGAGCAGCGCCTTCTCGTAGTCGATCTGTTCGTTCATCAGTCTCTCCCTTCAGGTGTAGAGCCTTGGCTTGCGGCGATACGACCTGAGAACATGGAACGCTCTTCTAGACAGCTCACCCCTTTAATGCGTTCTCGAGTACAATGTCCTCAAACATCCACACTGGGTAATGTTCTTCCAGCAGGTCAGGGACCAGGAAGTACCTGCCATCGCTCGATTGCCAAGCGATCGCTGTCGAGACTCTCTCCTGCGTCTTCACGCAGCCATGCGCCTTGAGTTCTGCCTCGAATTCCTCAGGAGAATAATAATGCTTAGTCATGTCGACGAGCACGGAGGACATACCGACGGGACGCCGACATGGGCGTATATCGTGGGTGAGTCAGTGCCTTTCCGGTCTTGGCGACCTCGATAAACCTTCGGTAATGAGCCGTCGGCTCGGCCACGACATTGATGCCCTCGTTCAACCTCAGTAACAGGGCGATCGCATCAGGTACTTCAGCAAATGCCTGACTGGCATCTCGGCTAGCGACATATAGGCCAGAAACGTCGACCGACGAATAGATGTGAAAGCCACCACGGTGGCTGTAGTCGACCCTGATTGTGGTCAGCAAATTCCCTGTACAGCCCTCCAAGCCGACATCTTCCATCAATTCAACTCCGAAGCTCCAACTTGTCAACTCGACGCCCGAGAGACAACGACGGGGCAGCGTTTCGGATCACCCTGCCGTTGGCAATCCTTTCTTTTTCGCTGACCAGGTGACCGTCCCACATTCTTCAAGGTGAAGATGAAATGAGAATACTCAAACCGAGATAAACAAGTGCGCTCAAAACGACTCCCACCGCGAACAATGGTAGGTTTCCGTATCTTCTGGCCATCGGGACGAGCTCATGGAGGGACACGAAGATCATGGCGCCTGCCGCAAAGGCCATGAACAACGGGTTCAATGCCGGAGCGAAATCAACCGCAACAAGACCGATAAGCGCTCCGGCCGGTTCGGCCAGCGCAGAAAGCAGCGCCGACCCATACAGGAACCTTTTCCTTCTCAGCAAGACAGCCGGTACTGCCATGGCGAACTCTTCGGGGAGATTATGGAGGGCGATTGCCACGGCCACCAGGACGCCGAGAGACGGGGAGGCGATATAGGAGTTCGCCATCGCGAAACCCTCCGGAACGTCGTGAAGGATCAGCCCAAACACGACGAGATAAACCGACTTGAGTGTTCGCGCGCCAATGCCGTTTCTCTCTTCGATCAAGTGCGTATGGGGAATCACCAGATTCAGTGCGAAGAGAACCAGCCCGCCGAATCCGACTGCGGTCAAGGCCGTGAGCGCGCCAGCCTCGGCTGTGGACTCGGGTATGAGTTCGAAGAAGGAGATCAGCAGCATGATCCCTGCGGAAAATCCGATGCCCACCGCAATACCGATGCTGCTTTCCCGAAACCGAATTGCAAGTGCAACGCCGGCAGCCGTCGTCAAGACGGACAGGAAGGAGAGCGATATAACCGCCACGTAGACGTTGCCCATCAACTCCTTCCGTTCAAATGTAGGGTGACAGGGATAGGCTCTTCAAAGAAATCCAGAGCATCACGGATGTTGCATCGCAATCCTCGGTCAGAACAGAGAGGTGAAGCGAGACAGCGCGCTGCAGGCAGCAAATCTGGGGCCGCCGCCACTGATAGCGGCAGCTGTCCCGCCCGAACTTTCTCCGTTGGCCCCATGTCCCAACATAGGCCACCGCGTCAGCTCTAGCTTGGACAAGCGACATTCAGAGGGTTGGGCGGCGAGCGTTTCCGGCTTGCCCGGTCTGTCGCGGCACACCGGCTATTCCTTGACCATGCTGCGCAGCATCCAGGTCGTCTTCTCGTGGACGGCGAGGCGTTCGACGAGAAGCCCCACCGTCACCTCGTCGCCGGCTTCCTGCGCGGATGGCAGCACTGAGCGGACGGTCTTGCCGACGGTTTCGTAATCCTCCGCCAGCCGCCGTACCATATCCTCGGCCGCGGGCACGGTCTCTTCGTCCTTGACGGAGGCCAGGCGGGAGAATTGACTGAAGCTGCCTGGCGCATACTGGCCGAGCGCGCGGATACGTTCGGCGATTTCGTCCACCGCGGTGGCCAGCTCCGTGTACTGCTCCTCGAACATCAGGTGCAAGTCACGGAATTTTGGCCCCTCGACGTTCCAATGAAAGTTATGTGTTTTGAGATATAGCGCATAGCTGTCCGCCAGGACGCGGCACAGGCCTTGCGCGATCTCCTTCCTGATGTTCTCCCCAAGAACGAGTTGCTTTGACATGGGTTTCCTCTCTTTTCGACATGCTGGCTAAGTGAATGTGCGCCGCCACAGTCCTTCCGGACGGCGGCGGCGCCTTTTCTCATTCCGCAGCGTGCTTGATGTCGATGCCCAGGCTTTTTGCGACCCCTTCTCCATAAGCCGGATCAGCCTTGCTGAAATGCGCGATCTGGCGTCGCTGAATCTCTTCGGGTATGCCCTGCATCGCGCGGGCCAGGTTGCCGACCAGACGCTTCTGCTGTTCCCGCGTCATGAGACGGAACAGGTTCCCGGGCTGCGCNAAATCGTCGGCCCCTTCGTGTTGATCGTAACGGTCGGCNGCNCCGGAGACCATGAGCGGCGGCATCTTGAACTTCGGATCCTCGACCGGGCCNCCGAAGCTGTTGGGTTCGTAATTGATCGCGCCGCCGGCGTTGTCGTCGAAGCGCATGGACCCATCCCGATGGTAGGTGTGAACGGGGCATTTTGGCCGGTTCACTGGCAAACTGTCGTAGTTCACGCCGAGCCGATAGCGGTGCGCATCGGCGTAGGAGACGATGCGGAACTGCAGCATCTTGTCCGGCGAATGGCCGATGCCCGGCACCACGTTGCCGGGCGAGAACCCGGCCTGCTCTACCTCGGCAAAGTAGTTCGCCGGGTTCCGGTTGAGCTCCATCACCCCGACCTCGATCAGCGGATAGTCGCCGTGCGGCCAGACCTTGGTCAGGTCGAAGGGGTTGATGTGATAGGCCTCGGCCTCGGTCTCGGGCATCACCTGGACATAGAGCGTCCACTTGGGGAAGTCACCGTTGTCGATCGCCTGGAAGAGGTCGCGTTGATGGCTCTCGCGGTCGTCGCCAACGAGCTTGGCGCCCTCCTCATCGGTCAGGCATTCGATGCCCTGTTTGGTCTTGAAGTGGAACTTGACCCAGAAGCGCTGGTCCTTGGCGTTGATGAAGCTATAGGTATGCGATCCATAGCCGTTCATGTGGCGGTAGCTGCGTGGCAAGCCCCGGTCCGAAAAGAGGATCGTGACTTGGTGCAGGCTCTCCGGACTCAGCGACCAGAAGTCCCATATCGCGGTCGGGCTGCGCAAGTTGGTCCGCGGGTCCCGCTTCTGGGTGTGGATGAAGTCCGAGAACTTGTAGGGGTCGCGCACGAAGAAGACGGGCGTGTTGTTGCCCGTGAGGTCCCAGTTGCCCTCTTCGGTGTAGAACTTCAGGGCGAAGCCGCGCACGTCGCGCTCGGCATCCGCCGCGCCGCGCTCGCCGGCCACGGTCGAGAAACGGGCGAAGACCTCCGTTTCCTTGCCCACTTCGGCGAACAGCTTGGCCTTGGTGTAATTCGTGATGTCGTTTGTCACCCTGAAGGTGCCGAAAGCCCCGGAGCCCTTCGCGTGCACGATGCGCTCGGGGATGCGCTCCCGGTTGAAGTGCGCGTGCTTCTCGAAGAGCTGCCAGTCCTCGACAAGCAGCGGTCCGCGCGGTCCGGCGGTGAGCGCATTCTGATTATCGCCGACGGGGATGCCGGCGGTGGTAGTGAGAGGAGGTCGTTTGGCCATGATACGGTCCCCTTTAGCGCGTGGCTCAATAATGCAAATCAGGATGAGGGGCGTGTAGATCCTCCACTTCCAAGGCGTCGGCTTGGAGGAGTAGTTTGAAAATTATCCTAGATTGTCCGGGCTGACCGGGACGTTGATCTGCATCAACGTGGAACGTTTGGGGTGACCCGTGCTGACTATGGGGGAGAATGGATTTATCCATAGCCCGGAACTGGGTAGCTGACGGCCCCATCTGGCTCAGCCCTTTTCTCGCCTCGAGCATTAACGTGGGCTATGGCGCACTCCGACACGCCCTCTAGACTGGAATATTCCTATCCCACGCTTGATCTGCATCATTGGCTAGGCCAAGCGGCTCGGCTTTGATCGACCTCAACACCCCGAGGTTCTCTTAACCGAAGAAAAATGGAGGATCCTATGCCGGTTCGCGCACGGAGACGCTTGCGTCTTCATTCGCCGTACTGCTGCCATTGGGGGGCGGGACCCTGGCATCATCCGATGTATGCCCCGCCGCCATGGCGGTCGCGAATGCCCAGCCCGGAGGAAGAGAAAGAGGAGGTCCAGGAGTACATCGAAGCTCTGAAGGAAGAGATCGAGGCTGCAGAGGAACATCTGAAGGAGCTTGAGAAACCGGAGTGACTCGGCGCCCGAGAGCATTTTGAAGGCATCTAATCGGAGTTTCCGGTGACCATCATTGGGCTGACGTGCGGCCGATCGGCGGGCGTGGCTGTCCAGCCATCGCCTGTAATCGCGTGCGGGAGCGGCGAGAGATTGAGGTGGGGCTTGATTTAGCGGCCTGTGGCATTCACCAGCACAGATGCCCAGAGTGGCCAGGCGCTTGGATGTGCTCAACATCTCTCTGGGCGCTAAGTCACCAGCGGATTGACCCGTTTACACGAAGAAATATGGAGAGTGATCGTGCCTAATGCGGAAGTGTTCGAGAATGAACTCCGGGACCTGATACACCGCCACATGACTGGCGGCACCGAGCCCCGGGACATCGTTGATGCCATGTCCAGGCAAGTTTCGCTCGTGATCGACCANAACAATCTCGAGCTTGAAATGGAGCTGCGCCCGTCAAGGACCTAGGTTCGAGGATCGTTCTCGGCCACGATGATACGGGACACGCCGCTGCGGAACCCCCGCTACCGCGGTCGACTATTTTGGCCGTCGTTCGAGACCGACGGCGACGGTTCGCGAACGTGCGTGTGAGAAGATACCGGCTGGAACCTCGATCGAGAACGAGTCCACCTTCTTCAAATCGCTGGCGCGATAGATCACCACTTTATCGCCACGATACCCGGCGCTGACATAAAGATAGTCGCCGCGCGCGGTGTACTCCGGAAAATGCGAATGGCCCCCGACCGAGATGGTCTTCACGACCTCCAGCGTCGTCTTGTCGATCGCCTGGATCTTGGCGGCCCGTTTGGAGGTCCCGACGATATCGACGACGATAAAAGGTGCCTTCGGATGCGCGGCCGGCGACTCAGTTGGGCCCTCGACGCGGATTTGTTTGACCACCTCGAAGGTGTCCATGTCGAACACCGTGACGAAGTGTCGATCCTCGATGCTGATGCCGATGTTTGTACCGATTCCCAGGGTCCGCCCGTGCACTTGGATGACCGCGCCCGAGCCCACATGCGGCTGCCGGCCCGCGGGCAGGCGCTTGATCACCTGCTTGGTTTCAAGATCGAGAATGGCAATAACATCGTCGTCGTAGGAGGCAATCGCCAGATGCCGCCCGTCGGGAGAGCGAAATGCGTCATGCAGACGGCGGCCGACGTTCCCGACCTTGGTAACGGGAAAGGTCGGGTCGGAGAGGTCGACGATCCAAACCTGACCCGCCTGCTTGAGGGCGATCACGAAATAGTCCGCAAAGGGCGTGCCGAGAATGAAGCCGCTGTCCGATTCGACCATGTGACCGTCGGGATCGACCCCTCGAAGGTGGAAGAACTTGAGCGGTTCGAGCGTTACGGCATCGAGGATCACCGCCGAGTTGGGTACGAAGGAGCCGGCCGCCACATAGCGACCGTCCCGCGACATGGCAAGCGAGGCGCTGTTGAGGCCGATGCGCACGCGGCGCACGGCCTGCAGCGAGTACAGATCGATCTTTAACAGGTAGCCGGCGTCGGTCAGCACGTAGGCCCAGCGTTCGTCAAGCGGGTGATAGGCCAGCAAGTGCGGCGCGTGGTCAGTGGAGATCTCCCCGACCCGGCGGTTGCTTCGGCCATCGAAGAAGATGACCTTGGCTTCCTTGCCGGCCGCATAACGCCCTCGGGCCATCACCGCCATCAGGTCGTCCATGTCGTCAATGCGGTAGGTCGGCTCTCTGGGAAGCCCCGCCTCGTCGCCGACGAGGACCGTCAGCGACACCGTGATGTCGTCGATGGACCAGGACAGAGCCTTCGTGTCCTGGCTCTTGACAAAGGATGCCACTGCGGCGATCTCGCTCTTGGAGAGCTTGCCGAAGAACGTCGGATGCGGTGGCATGAGCGTGCCCACACCCCCCGTTTTGGCCTTGGCCACGATCTGGGCCTCGGTCATACGGCGCAGGCTCTGTCGGTTGAGCGCCGGACCAATATAGCCGCCGAAGTCGGCGCCGTGGCAGACCGCACAGTTCTCCTGATACAGCGCTTCTCCGTCCTCAGCCGTCGCCGGCCACACTCCTAGCGCAAGGACCAACGTCGCAACCGCCGACCAGGTCACTCCTGCGACAAGGCGCAGCCATCCCTTAGCTCGCGTCTTCATGGCCCACTTCCGGTGTTCGCTATGTTCCGAACATTAAGAGGATATTGTTGCGCGCCCGTGGCATCATTGATCTTGGTCAAGCGCCCGCCATTACGGCGGCGACTGGCCCCCCGGCGCCCTGCATGAGATCTCGCGTTGGCCGGGTCAGGCCGGGACGCGCGCTGGCCCGAGCTTGGGTGCGGCGCTGCGATTAGGCCAAAAAGCAAGGGTATCGCACGACATCGCACGCGCCCAGGATTTCCTTCGGGGGAGCAACTCTATCCTCAGCAGTTAGCCCCGTCTGTGCGATTTCCTAGTCTCGCCCGAAATGGACCGTGTTGCCGGCGCCGCCGGCGATGTAGTCGTCGCCGTATTCGGCCTGAAACCGGGCCCGAGCCCGGTCACCCGTACAATGGGACGGAGCCACCTTTCGCACGCCCAATCGTCGGATTGACCGAACTATTTGATCGATCTCCGCATCGGCCGCGGAGACCAAATGAAAACCACCCATGACTAAGGCGATGGGCCTGTCGGGAAAGAGGCGCTTGGCTTCCGTCACGACGTTTACGATGCCCGGATGAGCGCAGCCGGTCATGACAACGAGACCCTCCCGGGTTTCCACGATTAGGGCTTGCTCGACGAGCCCCGTGTCCATCGGGCCGGTCGTGTGGACTCCTTCAACGATCTCTATCGGCTTGTCCACGTCTTGGTACCGTGCGCCGGCGGCCAGAATCGCGTCCTTGACCGAGCGAGGGAAAGAAGACGGGATGTAGACGACAACATCCCTGTTTTCTGCCAGAAAGACCCGAAGGCCGCCCAAATGGTCGCCATGCGCATGGGAGATCACGACCCCACCGATATCGGCCGGCGCGACCTCTATCTTGCGCAGATTTGCAAGCAGAATTCGGCCGTCGCTTCCCGTGTCAAAAAGCACGACGGAGGAAGGCGTCATGATGACCGACGCGTGGCCCCACGTGGTGGCCAACCGGGGATCCACCGCATAGTTGTCAAAGACGGTGACGATCGAAACCGCTGCGGGATCGCCAAATCCGGCTGCATCTTCCGCGGTCACAGACATTGGGACCAGAGCTCCAGCAAGCAGGCCAAAGAATGACAGAAGCTGGACTAGATGAGACATCCGCCTCATGCCTTTGTTCTCTAGCGCCGAGACTGCCACTTTTAGCGCTTCGATACTTTGAGCGAGATCAAAGTACGTATCCCCGCACGCTGCTGGGTCCTGGAATCGCAGGTTCATTTGTCGCCGCATGTCCGCTTGGGGTCGTCGAGCCGCTACTGCTGGGTCCGGAGCGGCGAGCGCTGGATGAGCGCTATCGCAACCAGTGGCACCACACGACAGTGATCAGCGCCACGGTTGTCAGCGGCCATCCTAGCTCGCTGTAACCTGCCTGCACCTCATCGAGCCCGTCCCGCGGTCCCGGACCTGCCGTGTCACGGTATAGACCTGTTTCAGGTACTTCGTGCTGAGGCTGCTGGCCGACAGCGCGAGGTTGGTGAAGCACGCCATTACCGCGAAGAACGTCGCCATAAGATGCGCCGACGCGTTCTTGGCGATCCAGGTTAGCATGGGCATCATCGAGATCTGCGCCAGCGGCGACTTGAGCGCTGTGTAGATGACGGCGATGAAGCGCGCATCGACGATGCCGGCCGTCCTCCGCGCCATCCACTCGTGCAGGTCGCAATACAGCCCGATATTAGGCGGCGACAGAACCCGGGCCGCGATCGTGAGGACCGTGACCGCATAGGCGATCGATCGTCTCGCCATCAAAGGACGCAGGAGCACCATGCAGCCGAGCGCCAGAGCAGAAGTGACAAAAAACAAGGCGTAGAGGAACTGCCGATCGAAGCCGAGCACGTCGACGCCTACCTACGTCGCGCCCGGTCCCGGCAGGGGGACGGCGCGGATGATAAAGATGGCGGCTGCGGTCCCCACCAAGGCCCGGCGAGCGCCCGGTTCGAGTTCGAGGACTAGCCAATACATCAAGAACAGGATGATCGCCAACGAGCCAAGAAAGATGATCTGCTGCGCAAACAGGACTTTGCCTAGACCCATTGCCAGCGTGAATACGACAAAGGCGAAGCCGCCGCCGAAGATCCACCAGTTGGGCTTGGTCTCTTTGCCCGGCTGAGACAGCATGCTTTCGACCCGCATTTCCCACATGACCTAGCCACCTGATGTCGAGGCTATCTGTTTCTGGTATAGGAATCAGAGGCTTGTTTTCTCTGGGAGGCGGCAAAGGTGGGGAACCCAAAAGTTGAATCGGATCGGCGGCCACTGCGGCCTGTGTTCGACCGGCGGCTCAAGCTCTGGTGGAACCGGTTCGGTCCGATGTTCGCCGCGGAGATCAGGAAGAAGCGATCGGCCGCTCTATGGGCCTTGCCGCAATGGCGCTGGCACCTGGATGAGGTTTTTGTCCGGATCAATGGCGAAACTTACTACCTCTGGCGAGCCGTCGATCACGAGGGCGAAGTTCTTGAAATAGCGGAATGGATTTCTCATCGGCGGAGGCTACGGGGCGGGGTCAGTCCAGCTTGAGAAAGGGATAG
>JGI24023J19991_10002888_pt1 | contig 12295 bp, 10 predicted proteins | sample Cruoilmetagenom1_FD_19991 | JGI IMG/M metagenome (IMG submission 19991)
CACAGTCCGCCAACTGGCGTTTCTTTGCCTAACCCCGCGGTAAACTGGATAACACCGGGGATGGCAAAGTAGGCGTTATGTCCATCCGGCGTGACGCCCCATTTGCCGACGTCGGATGCCGCCAAACCGGCAAAGCCCTGATTGAGGCCTGCCCAGCCACCAGCCATGTCGAGTGCGATCAGGCCGGTAATGACGATACCCAAGGCCAGCAGGATACACTGTACCGTATCCACATAGGCCACCGCGCGCAGGCCGCCCGAAGCCACGTAGATCAGCACGACGAGCGACAAGACCCACATGCCGACGTTTACCGAGATCAAATCGTCGGTCAGCACGTTGAAGAGGAACCCCGAGGCGCCCAGCTGCACGCCCAGATATGGGATCGAGAACAGCAAGGCCACGAGTACCGTCAGGATACGAATTGCATCGCCCTTGAAATAGTCGGACAGCATCTCACCCGGCGTGACATACCCGAAGCGTTTGCCCAACATCCATTGCCGTTTCAGGAACAAAACGCCCGTGAATGGAATGGTGATCGTGTAGAACGACGCGTAGGCATATTGGAAGCCGTCGCGATAAACCAATCCCGGATGGCCCATAAAGGTCCAGCCAGAGAACGACGTGGCGGTCGCTGCCAGGATGAATACCCACATCGACAGCCTGCGGCCGGCAATGAAGTAGTCACTCGCGGTGCGCGCCGTTTGCGCCGACTTGATGCCCCAAAATATACAATAAGCCCAATACAGGGCGACGAAGACGAACAGCCAGATTACTTTCGGTGCCAAGGCTTTGCCCTCCCATTTGCACCGCCCCCGGTCGGGGCGATTCCTTTGTGCGCGATCCACTTCAACGTGGATTCTTGCTGTTTGTAGCGCTCAGACAGGGCCGCTGCCTGCAGCGCTGAGCACACTTGGACACCGAACTTTCCACGATCCCCTATGAGCGTCAACAATCGACCTGTGGCCCTCTGGATGGTTTGTAATGATAGTGACAAAGATGCTGAAAATNCTGTAGCGTTTGTAAATNGATTGGATCGTGGTGCGAGGCGATGCTTAACGACACGAAGCTAGGGAACCGCATTCGGCGCCTTCGCACCGGAAATCGNGACACACAGGCGCGTATGGCGGGGCGTCTGGGTATCTCCGCAAGCTATCTGAACCTAATCGAGAATGACCGGCGGCCGCTGACACCGGTACTGTTGGGCCGATTGGCCGAGGCCTACGGGGTCGACGAGCAGGTATTTTTGGCGGATGCGCCGGCCCGGCTGCGGGCGGATCTGGCGGCGGTTGTCGAGGATCCTTTGTATCCGGGCCCGCGACTCGGTGCGCGTGCCCTGACGGAGTTGGCGGCAACCCTGCCCGAGGTGGGGCGCGCGCTGCTGGCCCTCTTCCGGGTCTACCTTGCCACCCGGAGAGAGGCCGCCGGCCTGGGCGAGCGCCTGGCCGGCGATCCGTTTCTGACAGAAGCGCGGCACCGCCTGCTGACCCGCCTGACGTCCATCCGGTCGTATTCGGAGATTCTACGGGACAACGTGGACCTAGCCGTGGAGCGGCGAGAGAGATTTGCCGACGTGCTCGTCGATGAGGGCGAGCAGTTGACCGATCTGGTGGGTGAGGTTTTCGGCTTCTTGGGGGCGGATGGGGCGCCGGGCGTGGTGGCTCAGGAGTCGCCGTACGAAACCCCTGCGGCGCTGGTCGCCGATCTGGTTCGGACCCACAACAACCACTATCCGGATCTGGAAGATGCCGCCGATGTCTTGCGCGCAACCCTGGCGGCCCCGTCCGCGGCCCCGTCCGCGGGCCTCTATGCGGCGCTTCTTGAGGCGCTTCAGCGCGACCACAATGTTGCGCTGGCGGCTGAGGCCGGCCCGGCCACCGAGGCCTTGCCCCGGGAAAGCCGGACTTTTCAGGCGGCGCGCCGTTTGGCGCTGCTGTCTTGCGGGCCGGCGATCGACCGGTGCCTGGCCGGGGCCGGCGAGCTATCCTCCGCAGCACGTGAGCTATACCGGCAGGTTCTGGGCAGCTATGTGGCCGCTGCGGTGGTCATGCCCTACGGGCCGTTTCGCCAAGCGGCCGCCGATCTTCGGCACGATCTAGTATTACTTCAGCATCACTTCGACACTAGTTTCGAGCAGGTTTGCCATAGATTGACGACCTTGCAGAGGCCCGGCGCCGAGGGTGTGCCGTTTCACTTCCTTCGTCTCGATATCGCCGGCAACGTGGGTAAGAGTTTCAGTGCCTCCGGCCTGCACATACCCCGGCACGGCGGCTTGTGCCCACGGTGGAATGCGCATCTCGCTTTTATGACTCCCGAGCGCATCGACACACAGGTGGCACAGCTTCCCGATGGCACCAGGTATCTGTTCGTTGCCAAAGCCATGAGCCGGGCAACCGCGGGGCAGGGGGCGCCGCGCCGCTACTATGCGGTAGCGATCGGCTGCGACATCTCATTCGCGCCGCACCTGGTCTATGCCGATAGTCTGGTGACGGATCGGCCGGCGCATGATGTCCCCGTGGGGTTGAGCTGCCGGCAATGTCCGCGCCGCGATTGCGCCCAGCGGGCTGGCCCGCCGCCGTCTGTCGTGGGGACATGGCCCATGGCAACCGACGCCGGTCCGCAGTAATGTGGTGCAAGGCCCGAGATCAACAATGCCGAAATGGCGCCCGGGCCCCACGCCGTGCCGCCCAGGGGAGGGCGAGGAGGCAGATGACATGACGCAGCGGGTGCTGGTCGTCGAGGACGAGCCGAATATTCTCGACTCGCTCAGTTTCCTTATGAAACAGGCGGGGTTCGATGTGCGTCTGGCGCGCGACGGCGATGCGGCGCTCCGCATGGTCGAAAGCGCCGCGCCCGATCTGGTGCTGCTCGACATCATGCTGCCGCGTCGGGATGGCTTCGATGTTTGCCGTACCATCCGCGCGAATCCCGAATGGAAAGACGTCCGCATCGTCATATTGACCGCCAAGGGCCGCGCGCCGGACCGGCGCAAGGGTATGCAACTCGGCGCCGACGAATACATCACCAAGCCGTTCTCGAACCGCGAGATCGTCGAGCGAGTCCAAAAGGTCCTCGACGGCGGCGGGCCACCGGCCGGTTGACCGCGGCGGGCGTAGCAGCATGAATCGTCCAAGTGCTACCAGCGAAGGATCGATCGCTACCTTTTTGTTTGCCCTCCTGGCGCTTAACCCGCCGGTCCTGTCGATCTTCAGTGTCGAAGTCTTTCTCTTCGGTATTCCGTTGCTCTACCTGTATCTGCTTGCCGTTTGGTTGCTGATCGTCGCACTGGTTGCCTGGATCGCGCTCAGCGCGCCAAAAGCAAGAACGCCGGACGGCGCCGGGCGGAGCGCCCGCAATCGGCGCGGGTCAGAGAATGCTCGCTAGCTGGGTCATCCTGCTGGTCGCGGCGGCGTATCTCAGCCTGCTGTTTGCCATCGCCTATTATTGCGACAAGCGAGCGGACGCGGGCCGCAGCCTGATCGCCAATCCATACATCTACGCGCTATCGATTGCCGTCTACTGCACGTCGTGGACGTTCTACGGCAGCGTCGGCCGCGCCGCCTCCAGCGGTATCGATTTTCTACCGATCTATCTGGGGCCAACGTTGACCTTCGTGCTCTGGGGCTTCGTCTTGCTAAAGATCATCCGCATCTGCAAGGCGCACCGGATCACCTCGATCGCCGATTTCATTTCCTCGCGCTATGGCAAGAGCGCGCGCCTGAGCGTTCTGGTGACCTTGATCGCCGTGGTCGGCATCGTGCCCTACATCTCGTTGCAGTTGAAGGCGGTCTCAACCAGCTTCAATGTGCTCGTACAGTACCCGGAGGTGGTTATGCCGCCGGTCTCCAGCCGGGTACCGGTCTTGGCCGACACGGCGTTCCTGGTGGCGCTATTGATGGCCATGTTCGCCATCCTGTTTGGCACCCGCCATATCGACGCCAGCGAGCATCATGAGGGCATGGTGGCCGCCATCGCCTTTGAATCGGTGGTCAAGCTCGTGGCATTCCTGGCGGTCGGCATCTTTGTGACCTTCGGCCTGTACGACGGGTTCGGCGACCTATTCGCCGCCGCCGCCCAGGCGCCGCAGGTGGCGCCCCTGTTCACGGCCGAGGGCGGGGCCAGCTATGGCCAGTGGATGACCCTGATGATCTTGTCCATGGCGGCGATCATCTGCCTGCCGCGGCAGTTTCAGGTATCGGTGGTCGAAAACGTCAACGAAGATCACCTGAAAAAGGCGGTCTGGCTGTTCCCCCTCTATCTACTCGCCATCAACATCTTCGTGCTGCCGATCGCCATCGGCGGTCTGTTGCATTTTCCCGGTGGCGAGGTGGACGCGGATACCTTCGTGCTGACGGTGCCCATGGCCGAGAAGCGCGAGGGCCTGGCCCTGTTTGCCTTTATCGGCGGTCTTTCGGCGGCCACGGGCATGGTTATCGTCGCGGCGATCGCCTTGAGCACCATGGTCTGTAACGACCTGGTCATGCCGGGGCTTTTGCGGTGGCGTTGGTTGCGGCTAACCGCGCGCGGCGATCTAAGCGGTCTGTTGATTACCATCCGGCGTGGCAGCATCATCCTGATCCTTATGCTCGCCTACGCCTACTACCGCTTTATCGGCGAATCGGCCGCGTTGGTGACCATCGGGCTGGTCTCGTTCGCGGCCGCGGCGCAGTTCGCGCCGGCGATGATTGGCGGTATTTTCTGGAAGGGCGGCACGCGCACCGGCGCCACAATCGGATTGTCGCTGGGCTTCGCGGTTTGGATTTACACCCTGCTGCTTCCCTCTTTCGCCCTGTCTGGCTGGCTGCCGGCGGAATTTATCGAGGCCGGTGCCTTTGGCATTGCCCTGCTCAAGCCCTACGAGCTTTTCGGTCTGCGCGGTATGGACAGCCTGTCCCACGCCGTCTTTTGGAGCATGTTCGTGAACATCGGCGGGTATGTCATCGGCTCGCTGCTCAGCCGGCAAAGTGCCATCGAGCGGATTCAGGGCGCCCTTTTTGTCGATGTGCTGACCCATTCCGCGGCTTATGGGTATTCCGGGGGGCATGGCGGTTCGCGCTTTTGGCGTGGCTCGGCGACCGTGCCGGATCTACGGGAACTGCTGGCGCGTTTCATTGGCTCGCGCCAGGCGGACCGGGCGCTTAACAATTATGCCCGTGCACGCGGCCTGAACCTGTCCAAGCAGCGCGAGGCGGACGCCAGCTTGGTCAGCTTTGTCGAGCGCTTGCTGGCCGGTGCTATCGGTGCCGCCTCGGCGCGGGTGATGGTCGCCTCGGTCGCCAAGGGCGAGGTCGTAGGCCTGGAGGAGGTGATGAAGATCCTCGATGAAACCTCGCAGGTCATCGAGTACAGCCACGGCCTGGAGCAAAAATCGCGGGAGCTGGAAGCCACCACCGCCGAGCTGCGCGCGGCCAACGAACGCCTGAAGGAGCTGGACCGCCTCAAGGACGATTTCCTGTCGACGGTCAGCCACGAGCTGCGTACGCCGCTGACCTCGATCCGCTCCTTCAGCGAGATCCTGGGTGATAATCCCGATTTGGAGCTGCAGCAGCGGGAGAAATTTCTCAACATTATCGTCAAGGAAAGCGAACGGCTGACCCGGCTGATCAACGAAATTCTCGATCTAGCCAAGATGGATGCCGGACGCATGGACTGGCAGATGGCGGATATAGACCCGCGACCGGCCATCGAAGATGCCTTGGCCGCTGCCAGCGGCTTGTTCGCCGAGCGGGCCATCCGCCTCGATGTGGACTTTGCCGGCCCGTTGGCGACCGTGCACGCCGATCGCGATCGGCTGATGCAGGTCATCGTCAATTTACTCTCGAATGCCGTGAAATTCTGCGACCAGACGAACGGGCACGTGATCGTCGCCGTCGAGTCCCGGCACGGCCGTCTGCACATCCGGGTCACGGACAACGGCCCGGGCGTGCCGCCGAACGATCGCCAATTTATCTTCGAGAAATTCCAGGAATCTCGCGAAAAGCTGGCGGACAAGCCGCGCGGCACCGGTCTGGGCCTGGCCATCTCACGGCAGATCGTCGAGTACTTCGCCGGCACGATCTGGGTCGAGGACGCGCCCGATCACGGCGCCGTCTTTTGCTTTAGTATCCCCGATACCAGCAATGCGCGCGCAGCCGTCCCTGTCGGCCAGCGCGAAGAGGTCTTGTGATGTCGCCGTATTCTCGCCTGTATGGCAAAGCTTGAGGCATCGACGGTTCCATGCAATCGCAGACAAAGATATTTTCCCGCCTGGTGCGCGATTTCATGCGAACGCCTCCGGTGGCGGTGCCGGCCGATACGGACGTCGAAAACCTGTTGGGCTGCATGGCCGCCGCCAAGGCAACCTCGGCGCTGGTTGTCGATAGGGATGGCCGCCTGACCGGGATCATCACGGAGCAAGACATTACCCGCCGTGTGACCCTGCGGTGCACCGGTACCGAAAGCGTGCGGGCGGTCATGACCACGCCGGTCGAAACAGTTGCCGCCGACGACTATTTGTACGCGGCCATCGCCCGCATGCGCCGCTTCGATTGGCGCCACATGCCGGTCGTCGATGCGGAAGACAAGCCCGTCGGCACCATCGTCCTGGATGACGCGCTGGCGGTCGCCGCCGAACAGGTTGTACGGCAGATCGACCGGATTTCTCATGAGGGAACGCTGGACGGATTGCGCGAGATCAAGGCGGCGCAGGTCGATGTCGCGGCAGACTTGTTTAGCGATCACGTGCCGGCACCGGAGATCCAGGCGCTGCTNACNGACATCAACCGCGATCTGCACCGCCGCGTCGTCGAGGCGTCGGCCGCCGCCATGCGGGACGAGGGTCTTGGCGACCCGCCGGTGCCCTTCGCCGTGATCATCATGGGATCGGGCGGCCGCGGCGAGAACTACCTGTTCCCCGATCAGGACAACGGCTTTATCCTGGATGACTATCCCGATGCCGAGCACGGCCGGATCGACGCTTATTTCATTGAGCTGGCCGAGCGGATGACCCGCGACCTGGACACCATCGGCTTTCCCTTGTGCAACGGCTACGTGATGGCGACCAACCCGCTTTGGCGCAAGACCCGCCGGCAATGGCGCGACCAGTTGCAGCTATGGGGGCGGCGGCGAAGTACCATCGCTATTCAACTTTCCGATATCTTCTTCGATTTTGTCGGTGCGTGTGGCCGCGCCGATTTCGCCCGCGAGCTGCGCCAGCATGCTTCGGCCTTGATCAGCGGCAATCCCGCGTACCTACGGGAGATGGCCCATGAGGTGCACGACCGGGGGGTCGCCCTCGGCTGGTTCGGCCGCTTTCTGACGGAGACGGAAAAGCCGGAGCACAAGGGTAAAATCAACCTGAAACATGCCGGGATCATGCCGCTGGTCGGCAACATCCGTCTGCTGGCCCTGCGTCACAGCGTGCCCGCCACATCGACTCTCAAGCGCATCGCCGCCCTGCACCAGGCCGGCGTTCTTTCCGACGACGAGGAAGACTATCTTAGCGGTGCCTACCGGCACATTTCGCATTTGCTGTTGCGCGAGCAGATCGCGGATTTCCGGGCCAGCCGGACCGTTGGCAACTACGTTCATCCGGATACCCTGTCCGAACGCGAGAAAGATATTCTAGTGGACTCGCTGCGGGCCATCGATGCGCTGCGCAAACGGCTGCGCGCCGAATTCACGGGCGATGTATTCTAGTGGATTAGCTTCGGCGTTTAATACCCTCTCCCCAGCGTGGGAGAGGGTGGCGCGCGTGAGCGCGCCGGGTGAGGGGGCGGCCGCCGCTAGGCGACCCAAGAACGAGAAATTGCGTCTTTTGACGCGCGGACGCGCTTCCCCCCACACTAACCCTCCCCCACAAGGGGGGAGGGGACTCTTTTGTTTCAATTAATCCACTAGGCAATCGGCATGGAACGCGGTGTCCTATTGAGCTTGCTGGTCCTGGCGGTGTTCGCCGGTTTGGCCGTGCTGCACGGGGTAGCGCTACTCAGACGCCATCGGCGCGAACTGCAACGCCTGCGCGGCGCTATTTTGACCTTGGCCGGCGATAGCCGCGCCGTACTGCCGCGCTGGCAGGAAGGCGAAGTGAGTGTGGAAGTCGGCCACCTCTACGCGGCGATTGCCGATCTGGCCGCCGCGCGGGCGGCGGAGCGCGCCGCTCCCGACGGTCGGCTCGCTGCCGTTTTGGCCTCGATCTCCGACGGCATGGTGGTGATTACCGATGCGGGCCAGGTGAGCCTGGTCAACCACGCCGCCAAGGTATTGCTGGGGGCGGAACGGGTGCGTGTCGGGACCTCCGTCTTCGCTGCCTTGGAGCGCGCCTCGGTCACGGCCGCGGTCGAGCAGGCGCGGCGTCTGGGACAGCCCGTGACGGTGGGTCTGCGCACCGTGGGCGGTGGCGCCGTGCCGGCCAGGGTCGCGGACTTGGACGGCCAAGCCGGTGCCATTCTCTTGTTTTCCAGCGAAGGCGCCGAGCACAGGGCCGAGATCGAGCACGACCTTGAGCTGCATGACCAGCCACCGCCGGTACAGCCGCTGAGCGCCTCGACGCCGCTCTTGGACCTGCCGGTGGTCGTCCTGGATACCGAGACCACCGGCTTGGACGTGACCCAGGACCGGATCGTCTCCGTCGGTGCCGTGCGGCTGCATGGCGCCCGGATTTACCGCAGCGCCGTCCTCGATCTCCTGGTTCAGCCCGGAATGGCGATCCCCGCCCGCTCGACCGCCGTGCATGGCATTACCGACGCCATGATCGCCGATGCGGAGGATTTTTCGACGGTTTTTGCTCGTCTGTTGCCCCTGATCGAGGGTGCTGTGCTGGTGGGGCACAACCTGCCGTACGACGTGGCCATGTTGCGCCGGGAGTGCCGGATGGCCGGTGTCGCATGGCCGGACCCACTTGGCCTCGACACGCTTTCATTGGCAGCGGTGCTGGATCCCGATGCCCAAGACAATAGCCTCGAGGGGCTGGCCGAGCGGTTTGCCGTCGATGTGCGCGGGCGGCATACGGCGCTGGGCGATTCTCTCGTGACCGCGGAAATCTATGCGCGCATGTTGCCGCGTCTGGCGGCTGCCGGCGTGACCACCCTGGAGGCCGCTCAGGCCTTCGCGGCACGGGCAAAACACATCACCGCCCGCCAGCGGGCCGCGGGCTGGTAAAATCCACATTCTGCTGGCCATCGGCGGCTTTGCGTCGACCCCGGCTTTAGGCTAGAACCTTGCCGCCCGGCCGGGTTGCCGGGGCGATCCATTTTTGCATGCTTATGAGGGGTATATGGCCGCCTATCAGTACATCTATACCATGGACCGGGTTGGCAAGACCGTCCCCGGCGGCAAGCAAATCCTCAAAGACATCAGTCTCAGCTTTTTACCCGGCGCCAAGATCGGTGTGCTGGGCGCGAACGGTGCCGGCAAATCCACCCTCATGCGGATCATGGCGGGAATCGACACCGAAATTCTTGGCGAGGCCCGGGCCGCCGAGGGAGTCAAGATCGGCTATTTGCAGCAGGAACCGGTTCTCGATGAGGCCAAGGACGTGGCCGAGAACGTCTACGAAGGTGTGGCTGAAACCAAGGGGCTGCTCGACCGTTTCGAACAGGTAAGCGCCAAGTTCGCCGAGGAAGACGCCGACTTCGACGCTCTGATCGCCGAGCAGGCGGAGTTGCAGGAGAAGATCGATAACGCCGGCGCCTGGGATTTGGAGCGGACGGTGGAGATCGCCATGGACGCTCTGCGCTGCCCGCCGGGAGATGCGGATGTCAGCAAAATCTCCGGCGGTGAGCGCCGCCGGGTGGCGCTCTGCCGGCTGCTGTTGCAGAAGCCCGACATGCTGCTGTTGGACGAGCCCACCAACCATCTGGACGCGGAGTCCGTGGCGTGGCTGGAGCGGTTTCTCGAGGAATATCCCGGAACCGTGGTGGCGGTCACTCATGACCGCTATTTCCTGGACAACGTCGCCGGCTGGATTCTGGAGCTCGACCGGGGCGAGGGGATACCGTTCAAGGGAAACTATTCAAGTTGGCTGGAACAGAAGCAAAAGCGCCTAGCGCAGGAAGAGCGCTCCGAATCCGCGCGCCAGCGCGCCTTGAAACACGAACTGGAGTGGGTGCGGCAAAGCCCCAAGGCGCGGCAGGCTAAATCCAAGGCGCGTTTGCAAGCCTACGAGACGCTGCTCGCCGACGCGGCCAAGAAGGTGCCGGAGCCGGGCCAGATCGCGGTGCCGCCGGGTCCACGCCTCGGCGATCTGGTGATCGAGGCCGACGGGCTGAGCAAAGGTTTCGGCGATCGCGCGCTCATCGACGGGCTCGATTTCAAGATTCCAGCCAATGCCATCGTCGGGATCATCGGCCCCAACGGCGCCGGCAAGACAACCCTGTTCCGCATGATCGTCGGGCAGGACAAGCCGGATGGCGGCACGTTGCGCGTCGGCGAAACCGTCAAGCTGGGCTATATCGACCAGTCGCGCGATAGCCTGGGGGCGGATAAGACCGTCTGGCAGGAGATCTCCGGGGGCCACGATGTCATCACCCTGGGCAAGCACGAGACGCCCTCACGGGCCTACGTGGGCGCCTTCAACTTCAAGGGTTCGGACCAGCAGAAGAAAGTCGGCCAGCTTTCCGGCGGCGAGCGCAACCGGGTGCATCTGGCAAAGATGTTGAAGGAGGGCGCCAACGTCCTGCTGCTCGATGAGCCGACCAACGATCTGGACGTGGATACCCTGCGCGCGCTCGAGGACGCGATCCTGGAGTTTGCCGGTTGCGCTCTGATCATCAGCCATGATCGCTGGTTCCTCGACCGCATCGCCACCCACATGCTCGCCTTCGAGGGCGATAGCCAAGTGGTCTGGTTCGAGGGCAACTACCAAGACTACGAAGCCGACCGCCACCGCCGCCTCGGCGCCGAAGCCGACCAGCCGCACCGGATTAAGTACAAGCCGCTGACGCGGTAGGAAGCCGTCCGTTCGGCCTAAGGGATCGTTGCCGCGAATGTCGGCTTTCAGATCGTAAACCGGTCGCCTTAATTCGACGATCGGTTAGGCTGCGCCTAGCCAAAGGCGGACTCTTCTGCGGCAGGCCACTCGAATCCCAAGACGCATGTTCCGGCGCGTATGAAAGAGGGGTTCAGCATCGGCGGTCTTGCCAGACCATGCAGTTTTTCCTGAAAGGAGCTTGACAAGCCGACTATATAGTGTATATACACTATTCATGACCAAGGAAACACTCATGAAGCAGTTATCTTCGGAAGTGGGCGGCGCTTGCGCCTGTGACAAAATGCGTAAAGCCGCCCGAAAGATAACCCGCGACTATAACGAAGCGCTCAAGCCCGCTGGGGTAACGGCGACACAATTCACGATTCTGGCTGCCGTCTGCCTGAAAGAGGGCGCCACGCTGACCGAACTTTCGTCCCACTTGGGGATGGAGCGGACGACATTCTTAAGGAATTTGCACCCTCTCGAACGTCAGGCCCTTATCAAGACCTATGATGATGGGTACGGTCGAGCCCGTTCCGCGAAACTGACCGGGAAAGGGGTCGCTGTCATGGAAAACGCCCTCCCGCTTTGGCGCCAGGCTCAGAGATCGCTTAGAAAACGGCTGGGCGACGATACCTGGACTCGGGTTCACGATGAACTCGCCGCGATTGGGCGATTGGCCTGACATTTTTTGAGTCGTGATGTGTATATACACGTCTAATGTACGAGCAAACCACAACCAACGGAAGGATGGACCAATGGATCCACTAACAATCTTCGGACTACAATTAATCTTCAGCCTTATTGTGTGGGGGCTCATTGCAAAGTGGGTCGTGACTCCCTGGTTGGCGACGCAATCGCGGCATCAGGCTCTTTTTTGGCTGACTCTGCCGCATGTTTCTCGCCACGTTGGAATGGTATTCCTTGTCCCTGGAATTGTTATGCAAGGGCTACCGGATAGTTTTGCCATTCCTACCGCCTACGGAGATTTGATTTCAGCCGTTCTGGCATTACTCGCGCTGGGTGCTCTTCGCACGGGCCGGACGGGGGCCCTAGTGCTGGTCTGGATCTTCAACATTGTCGGCACCGTGGACCTTGTATTGGCACTGAGCCATGCGGACGCCGTGCCGCTCATTGGGGCGGCTTGGTACATTCCGACATTTTGGGTGCCCCTACTCCTCGTAACTCACGTCATGATATTCGTGCGGCTGATCAAAAAAGAGAGTTCCGTCAAAGCGAACAACGTCTCACGAGTGGCGGTTTCCGGTTCTGGAATCCAGGGAATCTAATGTAACAACGGCCGCTGCATGGCTTGCAGCGGCCGGCCGNTTCTTTGGTCGGCCAGCTTTC
>JGI24023J19991_10002889_pt1 | contig 12294 bp, 9 predicted proteins | sample Cruoilmetagenom1_FD_19991 | JGI IMG/M metagenome (IMG submission 19991)
CATAGCACAGTAAAGAGGCTTGCGTACCTCCCCCATAGCGTATAAAGATCTCTGGGTGATATTAAATAGGCCGATAAACGGCATTCCAACAGCGTATGCAGCCAATACTCTCGCAGTCAGAACTGTATCACTGAAGGTGAAAGCCCGGCGCTGAAACGCAATTGAGACAATGGGTTCCCCCAGCATTATCAGAACCAATGCTGAGGGTACCAGTAGTGCCCAGAGATTTCTATATCCGAAACTTAAACTTTCAAGTAGACCCGTATTATCCCCGGATACCGCCTGCCGGCTCATCCTGGGATAAAGAACAGTCGTAATTGATGCTGAAAATATGCCGAAAGGCAATTGAAAAAAGACAATAGCGTAAGCTAGAGAAGAGGTGCTTTTATCCGGCAGAAAAGATGCCAGCAGCATTGCCACCTGATTATTAACAGCAAAAAGGGATGAGGTTAAAAGCATCGGGGCCCACTTACGCATAACCCGCCTGAATGCAGGATCTTTAAACTTCAAGGACGGTAATAAACTGTAACCAAGGCCTCGATAACTGGGAAACTGAACAAAAATCTGTGCCAGACCACCTGAAAGAACTCCAAAGCCTATGGATAGAGGTCCCCATTGCCGGTACCAGAGAAGCATAGACCCGATTACACATATAGAAAAAACAATGGGAGTGGCTGCCGGAATAAAAAATTTATCATGAGTATTATGAACCGCCATCATAATGGCGCTTATGGAAACAAACAGAAGATACGGCATTATCCATCGGAATAAAACAATGCTGAGTTCTTTTTTCTGAGGGTTATCGAATTTTTCAAAAAAGAATAAGAGTTGCTCTGGAAAAGTCAGTGCAACAAGCAGAATGGGTAAAATAATGAGCGCTTGTAACCCGAGAACTGACTGTGCCAGCTGACGGGAACCACGACCGCTGGAGTCCTCGGCTATTTCCCGGGAAAGCTCGGGGATAAAAGCTGTAGACAAGGCCCCTTCAGCAAGCAGTTTTCTCAGATTGTTGGGAATATTAAAAACCAGATTAATAACATCAGCTGCACCACCTGCTCCGAAAATAGCTCCAATGGCAGCAATTCGAACAAAACCGAGAATTCGACTTACCAGGGTGCAGCACATAACCAGTGCTGTGGAAACGGCACTTTTTTGATTGATGTTATCTTTCAAACCTTTCCCCTGAATCTTTCCATAAATGACTTCTTAAAAGCCATAAATCTTCCTTCGACGATAGAGGCTCTGGCCTGTTCCATCATGGAATAAAGAAAATGGAGATTGTGATGTGTTACCAGCATGGGACCCAGTATCTCCCGGGCGCTAAAAAGATGACGGAGATATCCTCGAGAATAACGGCTGCAGGTTGAACAACTGCATTCAATATCGATAGGGTTCATATCATCCTTGAATCGGGCATTTTTAAGGTTGAGCATACCTTCAAGAGTAAAACAAGTTCCATTCCTGGCAACTCTAGTTGGATAGACACAGTCAAAAAGATCTATTCCGGCCTCCATGGCTTCAAGCATATAATCAGGAGTACCGATACCCATCACATATTTTGGTTTCTCATCCGGTAGAAGAGGAGAGGTAAAGTGCAGATATTCATTGAAAACCTCAGGTTCCTCGCCGACTGATAATCCACCGATGGCATAACCCGGAAGGTTAAGTTCTGAAAGCTGGCCGGCACTTTGTTCTCTTAATTCTTTATAAAAATTTCCCTGTACGATTCCAAATAAAGAGCCCCTATAATGTTCATCCTGCTCTGAACGTTTTTGCTTAGCGCGTTTAGCCCACTCAGTTGTCAGCTCAAGTGCTTTCAAAGCTTCTTTTTTATTTATTCCCGGTTCCGTGCAGACATCAAGCTGCATCTGAATATCACTGCCCAGGAGAGTTTGTATTTCCACCACTTTTTCAGGCGTAAGATGGTGTTTAGATCCGTCAATGTGTGATTGAAATGTAACTCCGTCACTGCTGATTTTTCTAAATGAAGAGAGCGAAAAAACCTGGAAGCCGCCGGAATCTGTCAGAATATTGCCCTTCCACGACGAGAACTTATGCAGACTTCCATATTTACCAATCACTTCAGTTCCCGGCCGTAGATAAAGATGGTAGGTATTCCCGAGTATCAGGGGATAACCAATCTCTTCAAGAGAACTGTGAAGCATGGCTTTAACCGTACCATTGGTGCCCACAGGCATAAACGCCGGAATAGAGACATCACCTTTGGGCAGATGGAGTATCCCGGTTCTTGCTCTGCAATCCGGGTCCGAAGCGTTAATTGTTATCATAAAAAATCCTGTTTTTAAGTTTTTGCATATCTGAACAGCCAGATACCCAATGCAAGAAATCCGATGTAAGGCACAACAGCGCCTAGCAGAGGCGATACAATCCCGATCTGTGAAATAAGAGTGGCCACCATTCTGATGATGTACCAGGCCGCAGAAAGACCCAAGCTTGCCAGAAGGCTCATCAGCAGTACATTTCTCTTAAACCGGCCGCCCAGTGCTCCGGCAAATAGAACCACGAGAAAAGGAGTTAATGCCGTTGTATACCGCTGGTAGTATTCCGCCTGGTAGGACTTGTAAGGCAGACCAGCTTTTTTCTGGGTTTGAATCCACTGCCTGGCTTCGGTTCCATTCATTTCCACAAGGGCCCGGGTATCAAGGCGAAAAGTTACCGGATCCTCATCAACCTGATCATCACGGTATCTTTCGTACCGTTCCTGAACTATTCCACCAAATTCATCTTCTGTAAAAACTCTGCACTCTTCTAAAAGCCATGTTCCACTACCGTCCCAATTAGCTCTCTGGGCATCAATTCGTTTAAAAAATCTATTCTCTTCATCAAGGCGTATCACCGTCAAACCGCTCAGAGTGCTTCTCTCATCATTAAAATAATCGGCATAATATATAACATGTCCTTCTCTAGCGATAGCAACCGCCCTGGAACGGTTTTTTGAATCCTGGATTCCCAGCAGTTCTTTAGATAACTGATTCCGCACCTTCATCATTGGTATTGCAAGCCTATCCTCAATAAGAAACCCCCCTGCACTGAGAATACTGGCAATAACCAGTATTGGAAGAACAAACCTGATAAGAGGAACTCCAGATCCGAATACCGCGATAAGTTCATTTTTCGCACCCAGGTTTCCAAGTGCAAATGCAGCGGCAAACATCGCACCGATCGGTAGTGCATAACTTAAAGCTTTCGGTCCGTAGAGGAAGCTGATAACAATAGCCTGTGTGAAAGGTACATCACGATTAAGATAACGCCAAAGATTTGTAAATATATCTGCAAGAACAAGTATCAGTGTAAAAAAAAGGATTCCGAGCAGCAAAAAAGGAATAAATTCTTTGAGTAACAATCTACTGAATGTTTTCATATTTTAGATCTCTGAAAGTAAAGAATAAGCCCCGCTCCCAACAGCAGCATATCAGGAACAATCATCACCAGAAAGGGAGATATTTCAGTCCTTAAACCCAGAGAACGACCTAGAACAAGCAGGCTCCAGTAAAAGGATGTTAAAAGAAGTCCGATAAAAAACCCCACCGCCCGTCCACTTCTCTTTGCAGCCAATCCCAGAGGAAATGCCAGAACAACAAATGGAATGCAGGCGAAGGGTATTGCAAATTTCTGATAAAACTCGAGCTTCCAGATTTGAAGTGAATGATCAACGGGTTTGGATCTTTCCATTTCCATAACCGAACCCGCTGTTCTGATAATCAGGCCTGATGATGCTTTTCTCTGTTCCTGCCCCCCGGTTGCTATGGCAGCGTACTCCAGGGATAATTTAAGCCTGCTTTCATTCAGGGCCTTACGGTGGGCAGACAGCCTTTCTTTATGCCGGGCAGTCTTTTCTCTTATAACATCAAGGATTACAAAAACCCGCATATTTGCTGGTCCTGCCTGCTGATCCAGAATTGAAGATGTATTGGAAAGAAGTCTGTAATCCATAAAATCTGCATTAGCCCAAGTCCATTCATCAAGGTTCCGGGAGCTCGGTGTCAGAGAGAACACTTCATTCATTCTGAATCCGGGGAATCCACCTTTATTAGCACGTATTTCAGGTGAGGCGAGACGTGCCATTATCGTTCTTCGATTTCCGTCTTTATCCCGTTCTATTATCATCATCGGGTGTATACCCTGATTGTCGATGGCTCCGGTTACCAGTATTGACTGCCTGAAAGACCTTACAGAGAAGGCCTCAAGCTCCAAACCCGGATGAGTCAGACTCAATTCAAGCCATAATCTTTGAAAAGCCTTTGTCCCGGCGGGAAGCAGCACATCGTTAACACCGAAAGACATCAATGAAATAACAATCCCAAAAACAAGGACTGGTTTGAATATGGAATATCTCCTGAAACCGGCGCTTCTCATGGCCAGTATCTCATTGTCCGAAGAAAAACGGCCATATGCCATTAATGCTGCCGTAAGTGTGGCAAAAGGGGCTGATAAGGTAATAAACGAGGGTAGCGAGTACAGCATCAGCAGTAATACGGATCCCAGAGGTATACCCTTTGCCAGAATACCCTGTGCCATGAGCAGGAGTTGATTGAGAAAAAAAATCAAAAAATAAAAGAGAAAACTCACCAGAAAGGAGAATAGGAACTCAGAGCTGATATATCTGTTTAGTGTTCGAAAACTTCTAATCATCATAGATGCTGCCGGATACCTTGATGATACCACCTCCCAGTGTCCCGGCCCAGAGATTACCTCCATTATCTTTTATCATGCTTGCAATATCCGCTGATTTGATGCCTTCAGCCAGGCTGATACGATCCCATTCACCTGATTTAAAATCAAGCACATTCAAGCCGGCTCCGAAAGTTCCGAAGTAATAACGCTGCTCAATCTCCGTAACGGCAAGAACCCAGGGATCTCCAAGAAACTCCCTGCCGAATGTTTTTACTTCAGAATTATCGGTGTTCCAGATAAAGGCACCATTCCCGTAAGTTCCACCGATGATATATTTCCCATCACGTAATAAAGATGTGATGTTTTTCTCTCCGATAAGACCGGAGGGTGGCTGCCTCCAGCTTTTATTATTCGTATTGTAGAGAAAAACCCCCCTGTCCATAGTTCCGACTAAAAGTTCACCATCATAACCCTCTTCAAGGCGGTTTATAAACGAACCCGGGTAATCGATTTTATGCCAATAGTCTCCGGTTTTCACCCAGAGGCCATAACCAAGGGTAGCAAGGTAAGTTTTATTGTTGATGATGCAAAGATCCTGCAGACGATCTGAAGCTGGAAGATTTATCTCTGTAAACCACTTCCCGCTTCTTTTATTATATCCCTCCAGGGACGCATATCTGAGAATACGTATTATACCATTATCAGAAAGTATACGGTTGACGGTCCTTATCGCCAGAGAGGGTAAACCAGGATCCCAAACGGTAGGTGTACCCAGAGGTTCTGAAAACCTGATTACCCCACCGGTCCAGGTTCCAGCCCAAATATCATCATTATCATTAAACAGGGCTGAAATGTTTTCACCTGCAAGTCCCAGATCTGTACCCCTCCACTGTTCTATATACAGCCTGCCCCGCCAGAGATGCCATTCATCATTTTGCTCCGTATCTACAGTATTAAAAAGCAGGCGTGCTGCGTTGAAATTACCCGCATACCATAACTGACCCACCTCTTCCAGAATTCTTTTTGTCTCAAAAAGTTTATCTGTGTTGTCATTCTCAGGATATTGGGGTATTTCTGCAACAAAATCTGAGGGCTTGTACTCGGGATGGTTCTCCGAATGGTGTGCTTCTGTTTCAGTTGGACTTTCAACTGTGACAGATAGCAATGCTTCAGTTGTACATGAAAAAAAAATCAAAGCTGCAGCGCTCAGGAGAAACATAAAAATAGCCGTTTTTCCTATTTCCTGACAGCCGAAATATATCATGTTCCGGTGGAACCGAATCCTCCGCTGCCCCGATTGGTATCCGGCAGTTCTCTACTGGGAGTAAAAACTGCTGAAGAAACTTCGGCAATTATCAGTTGTGCAATTCGTTCTCCTGGCGAAAGACTTACCGTTTCATGGCCCAGATTAACCAGAATAACTTTAATCTCTCCACGATAATCGGCATCTATGGTTCCTGGGCTGTTTAGAACGGTAAGACCCTTTTTGAAGGCCAGACCAGATCTTGGGCGAACTTGACCTTCATAACCCGGGGGTATGGCAATATGGATTCCCGTAGGGACAATCGAGCGTTCACCTGGTTTGATTTCAACCGGATTACTCAAATCTGCTTTTAAATCTGCTCCTGCTGCGTACTCAGAGGCATAAGCAGGTGCAAATTCCGGTTTACCTGTAAATGAAACCACAGGTTTATTTTTTTCAATCAAAATATCCTCCGGCAGAATAGAAAAAACCATCGGAGTACTGAAGTCTCCGATGGCTGTATAGCTATACAAAAGCTAACGTTATGGTTAGCGTCTTGGTCTCCTGGGGGGACCGGATGGGCGTCCGCCTCCGGGTCTGCCGGAACCGGGAGCCGGTTTCCAGTCAGGGTTATCAGCGTCAACTATACTGAGATTCAATCGACCCATTCGGTCGACTTCTATAAGCCTCACACTGACTTCCTGCCCTTCTTTGAGTACTTCTTCAACTGTATTAACCCGCTCCTTAGAGAGCTTGGAAATATGGCAGAGACCTTCTTTACCGGGCAGAATTTCGATAAATGCTCCGAAATCCATAAGACGTTTTACCTTACCCTTATAGATGGTTCCAACTTCCGGATCTTCAACCAGAGATTTCACCATATTCAGAGCGACATCGGCACCTTTCTTACCATCTTTTGAAAAGATAGTAACAATACCGTCATCATCAATATTCACTTTGGATCCGGAGGTTTCACTGATATTTCTTATATTCTGACCTCCGGGCCCGATAATAGCGCCGATCTTATCCACATCAACGGTATATGTAACAACCGCAGGTGCAAATTCACTGATTGTATTAGAGGGTTGGCTGATTGTTTTTGCCATCTCACCAAGGATGTGCAGTCTTCCGTCACGAGCCTGGTTCAAAGCAGTTGTCATAATTTCAATGCTGATACCTGAAATCTTGATATCCATTTGGAAGGCGGTAATGCCCTTCTCCGATCCGGTAACCTTGAAGTCCATATCACCCATATGATCTTCTTCACCGAGAATATCGGAAAGAACAACATTCTTCCCATCTTCCTGAATCAAACCCATGGCTATTCCTGCTACCGGTGTTTTAATGGGTACACCAGCTGCCAGAAGGCTCATCGATCCGCTGCATACCGTTGCCATGGACGAAGAACCGTTGGATTCGGTAATTTCAGATACAATTCTGATTGTATAGGGAAATTTATCCTTGGGAGGAAGTATGGGTTCAATAGCTCTTTGAGCCAGATGACCATGGCCAATTTCCCGACGTCCGGTACCTGTTCTCCCGGTTTCGCCCACTGAATATGGGGGAAAGTTATAGTGGAGCATAAAACTTGATCGGCGGTCGCCGTCGATGTCGTCAAAAATCTGTTCATCATAGGTGCTGCCCAGAGTGACCACACCGATAGACTGTGTTTCACCCCTGGTAAAAAGTGATGAACCATGTGCCCGTGGAAGTAAGCCGATTTCAGTTGCAATAGGGCGGATTTCGATGGGAGTTCTGCTGTCGCATCTTTTCCCATCGTTCACAATGGACTTCCGCATAATCCCTGAATGTATTTTCCCAAGAAGAGCCTTGAATACAGTCATCCCGTTCTCACCGTAGGCTTCAATCCTGTCGGCAAACTGTTCAATGAGCTTGTTCTTAACTTCTCTGGCACCGCCGGATCGTGCAAACTTGTCGGAAAGGAAAATCACATCCTGATATAGTGGTTCTGCTATGGCTTTCACTTCATCTTCAAAACCGAGGGGAGCGAAATCCTCAGGAAGAGGCAGTTTTTCTTTACCGGCTTCAGCTGCAAAATCAACAAGAAATTTACAGAGGTCTTTTAAAACACCCTCGGCATGACTGAGAGCTTCAAGCATTCTTTCTTCAGATACTTCAGAACCTCCACCTTCAACCATTACGATGCCGTCATTGTTGCCGGCAACAATAACATCTAACTCTGCTTTTTCAAGCTGTTGAAATGTTGGATTAACAATGAGCTTACCATCTACAGATCCAATACGGATTGCGGCCACAGGACCGTTAAAGGGAATATCGGAAATCATGACAGAGGCGAATGCAGCCATCATACCCACGACATCGGGTGTATGCACTTGATCCGTGGAAACAGTCATGGGAATAACCTGAATATCTCGGCCGAACCTCTTATCAAAAAGAGGCCTCATAGGCCGGTCAATCAATCTGGAGACAAGGATTTCTTTGTCTTTAGGACGTGTCTCTCTTTTAATAAATCCCCCGGGTATTTTCCCGGCGGAATAGTAACGTTCATTGTAATCAACCATCAAAGGTACATAATCGAGTCCCTCTGAGGTATCCGAGCTGCAGCAGACTGTTGCCAGAACAGTACTTCCGCCGTAGCGGGCAAGTACCGATCCATTGGCTTGTTTTGCAATCTTGCCGGTTTCAAGGATGAGGTCTTCATCCCCTATCCTGATTTTTGCTGTATGCATTTATAATCCTTATTTTATTTCCGGAGGCCGAGCTTGGTAATCAATGCCCTGTAACCTTCCAGGTCTGTCCGCTTGAGATAGCGGAGAAGACGTCGGCGCTGGCCAACCATCTTCAGCAGTCCACGCCTTGAGGCATGATCTTTTTTGTGATCATCGAAATGTGATTTAAGATCTTCGATACGCTTTGTTAGAAGGGCAATCTGTACTTCCGTTGAACCGGAGTCTTTACCGTCCTTACCAAAATCAGCCACAATGGCGGCTTTGTCGTCCTTACTGAGAGACATGTGCGAGTCCTCACTTTGAGAGAAAATACGGTATTTCTACCGTTTACCGGCCGAATACATCGGTCCGGGTCGATACTTTGCCATCCGGGGTGAGTTGTACCGATTCAAAGGAAAGCAGAGCTGAATAAGCCCTATTTGCCTCCCGTAAAAACCAGAACCCCGGGGCCCTGTTTAATACATTTTTTATAATGCCAAATTGACATAAATCCAAGGGTAGAGTCAAGGACTTTGAAAATGAAGTAATTCACTATATACAAGAAGAATAGAGATTAACTGGCATTGTCAAAAACGATACTGTAATGAAGCTTTTCATTTTTTAATTCCATAAGGGCGGCAGGAATCTTATTATCATCTGTGAAAAGAGTCAGCCTGTCTTCAGAGGTAAGAGGAATGGAGAGTCTGGAAACGGGAAAACCCTGCCTTAATTTGTCGGCAATATCAGAAGGTACTGTCCTGATACTCACACCTATTGATTTAAAAAAATTCACCGGAAGCATACCATCAGTCTGACTGATTATTTCAGGGGATACTGCACTGTCAACTGAAAATGGGCCGATAGCTGTTCTTCGGAGAGAGAGGCAAAAAGCCCGGCTTCCTGATTCAAGCCCCATATCCCTGGCAATAGATCTGATATAGGTTCCTTTTGAACACCTGATTCTCACCCCCAAATCCGGAGGGTTCCAGTTAAGCAGTTCAAAACTTCTGATTTCAACCTGGCGTTCCGGCATTTCCACATCCAAGCCTTTCCGAGCACTGGAATAGGCTCTTTTGCCATTAATTTTAATGGCAGAAAACACAGGTGGTATCTGGGTGATTGTTCCAGAAAATAAAACAGAAGATTTTTGAATAGAAGAGTAATCGGGAACTGGTGCTTCGGCGATAACTTTCCCTTCAGTATCCAGTGTGTCGGTTTCTTCACCGAATCGAAAAACAGCTTCGTATTCTTTATCCATATCTGAAAGAAGTGATACCGATCGGGTAAGTTTGCCGGAAAGGGCTAGTAGCAGTCCAGTTGCAAATGGATCCAAAGTCCCTGCATGACCAACCTTTCTTGTTCTAAGATTTCTTTTAAGAGATCCGAGTGCCGAGAAGCTGGAAATACCGGAAGGTTTATCCAATAAAAAGAGGCCGGAAATTGCAGAAGACAGAGTTATTTCACCCCGTTAGTTTCATTTAAATTACTGGAGACAGCTTCATCTATAAGTTGATTTACCGCCAGGCCTTCACGGATTGAATTATCTGCAGAAAAATAGAGCTTCGGTGTATTTCTCATGTGAATTTCTTTTCCCAATCTGGATTGAATAAATCCAGCTGCATTATTCAGCCCTTTAACGGCTCTTCGTGTTGCTTCTTCACCGCCGAAAGAACTTACCCAAACCCGGGCTGAGGCCAGATCTCCGGCCGCTTTTACCCGGGTAAGGGTTACGGTACTGTCAACCCGGGGGTCTTTAACCTCCCCCATCATTATCAGAGAACTCACCTTATCCCGAATCAGACTTTCTACCCGTTTCAGTCGGATTTCATTCATCTTTTGCAGGAGCTCCAAGCTTCTTGGCAACTTCTTTCATCTCAAACACTTCAAGGATATCTCCAACCTGGATATCTGAGTAGTTTTCAAGGCCGATACCACATTCAAAACTTTCTTTAACTTCCTTGGCATCTTCTTTGAAACGCTTAAGTGAAACCAGACCGCCTGTGTGAACTTCCACACCTTCACGGATCAGGTGAATCTGACTTTTCCGCGTGATGTGGCCTGAAGTAACCATACAACCGGCAATAGTTCCGATTTTAGGAACCTTAAAGGTTTCTCGAACTTCCACCTGACCGACTGTATTCTCTTCAAAGTCCGGTGCCAGCATGCCTTCCATAGCAGTCTTAACATCCTCAACTGCATCATAAATAACGGTATATTTACGGATTTCAACCTTTTCCCGGTTAGCTATAGTCTGAGCTTTCGCCGTTGGTCTGACATGGAAACCTATAATAATGGCATCAGAGGCCGCTGCAAGATTCACATCATCTTCAATAATTGCACCAGCAGCTGCCCGAATACATACCAGGCGTATTTCTTTAGTACTTAGGTTCTCAAGAGTGGCCTGTAAAGCCTCAACAGAACCATGTACATCGCCTTTGATGATAACTTTTAACTCCTGAACATCTCCATCCTGTATGGAGTCATAAAGGTTGTCCAAAGTTATTTTTTTAACATTTCTGGCTGTTTCCATTTTCTTAAGATCCTGGCGCTTACTACCGAATTGACGGGCTTCCCGCTCATTTTCTGTAACCTGGAATGGATCTCCTGCATCTGGAACACCGGAGAAACCTAATATTTCTACTGGCATTGATGGGGTGGCATCCTTAATGCTTTCTCCCATATCGTTAAACATCGCCCGAACTTTACCGTGGAAGATACCGGCAACAAATGCATCTCCGATGTTCAATGTTCCTTTTTCAATCAGGACAGTTGAAACAATACCCCTTCCCTGGTCTACCTTGGATTCAATTACCTTACCTTCAGCACGCCGTTTCCAGTTTGCCTTGAGTTCCAGCATCTCGGATTCAAGAATCAGAATATCAATAAGATTTTCAATTCCTTCATTCTTCAGAGCGGATAACTCTACAAACTGTGTAGAACCGCCCCAGTCCTCAGGCATCAGATCGTACTCTGAGAGCTGCTGTTTCACACGGTCTGGATTTGCCTCTGGAAGGTCCATCTTGTTGATAGCGACAATAATCGGTGATTCTGCTGCCTTGGCATGCTGAATGGCCTCAATTGTCTGGGGCATCACACCGTCATTTGCAGCAACAACAAGAACTACAAGGTCGGTTATCTTAGCTCCACGGGCACGCATCATAGTAAATGCAGAATGCCCTGGAGTATCCAGGAAAGTTATATTTCCTTTCTTTGTGTGAACCATATAGGCACCGATATGCTGAGTAATCCCACCATGCTCCCCTGCGACAACATCCGCATTACGGATAGCATCAAGGAGTTTTGTTTTACCATGGTCGACATGCCCCATTACGGTAACAATCGGAGGCCTGTGGACAAGATCCTCACCCTCATCACTGGCAGATTCAATGATCGTTTCATCGTAAAGACTGACAATCTTCACTTTACAGTCATAATCGCTTGCCAGGATTGTGGCAGTTTCCGCATCAATCTGTTGATTGATGGTAACCATCATTCCCATACCCATAAGCTTGGATATCAGATCTGAAGCTTTCAAGTTCATCTTTCTGGCCAGTTCCGAAACGGTAATCACTTCCATGATATCAATTTCTTTTGGAACAGGATTGGCCTGAATCACCTGTTTCTTACGTGAATACTGGTAGAGCTTCTCCTGTTCCTCTCTATGCTTATCGTATGTCTTCTTGGCCTTATAGAATTTCTTACTTCGATTTACCGGGGGTGGGCTTG
>JGI24023J19991_10002890_pt1 | contig 12290 bp, 12 predicted proteins | sample Cruoilmetagenom1_FD_19991 | JGI IMG/M metagenome (IMG submission 19991)
GAGAAAATTGTGTTCGTTGATAACTATTCCATGCTCATAGGATTGCCCAGCGATGCGGAGTTTGTTGTCAAGAATCCGAACGATATAAATGAGGTTATAGACGCCATAGAGGGAGCCGTAAATTCAACAAACAACGGCCTGCTTGGTATTGCATCACTTTCAATGTTGATAGATAGCTGTGGAGAGAAAAAGTTTTTAGAAAACCTGGATAGGCTAAAAAGGATTTTCAAGAAAACAAAGATGGCAGTTCTCTCATTTGTTCTGTGGCCCTATGAAGAAGAGACGATAAAAAGGATAAATGACCTGGATTGTGTGATCGATGTAAAGGGCATTGAGCAGAGAGTTGTTTTTGGGGAATACTTCAAAGTTTCAAAGGCTAAATGGCTGGACAGGATAGAGAAAAGATCTGTGATGTTTAAGGCGATAAAGCCGGGAGGAGTGAGGGCATATATACCGAAGATCCTGGTTACCGGTCCCTTTCATTCGGGCAAATCAACCTTCATACACACCCTTTCAACGAGGGCCGTGTCCGTTGACAGGCTTGGAACCACGATTGCCTTGGATCACGGGCACGTCGACCATGCTGGAGTGAGTACCGACATATTTGGGACTCCCGGTCAGGAAAGGTTTGATCCCCTGCTAAAAACTCTATCGATAAATGCCATAGGGATAGTTGTGCTCGTTGATAGCACAAGGCCGGAAACATTTGAAAGGTCAAAAGAGATGTGGCAGGCAGTATGGAAAACGGGTTTGCCCGTCATATTCCTAGCAAACAAGCAGGATGAGCCCGATGCTAAGAGTGTTGATGAAATAAAAAAGATGTTAAGACTGCCAGAAGGTATAGGGATCTTACCCTGTGTTGCAAAGGATAAGCAGAAGGTTCTAAAAGCTTTTGAAGAGCTTGTTGGGCTCATATTGCACAAAAAAGAGGAGGTGACCGAAGATGAGTGATAGAAAACTTATTACCGGTATAGAAGGACTGGATTCGATACTGATTGGTGGGATACCGGCAAGAACAGTTTCACTCATATATGGACCGCCATTCGTTGGTAAAGAACATTTTGTAAGGGTATTTGCAATCGAGTGTTTGAGACATGGAATACCGGCGGTTTTCGTAATAATGGACGTCCCCTCAACCCAGTTGAGAGAGGAAATGACCGCAATTGACAAAAATTACAAAACCTATGAGAAAAATGGTCTTGTCAGATATGTAGATGCATATTCCATGAGCATAGGTGTTACCGAAAAGGACAAATATGTAGAATATATCCCAAGCGCGATCGATCTGGCAGCCATAAACCTTGCCCTGAACAGAGCACAGCAGGCAGTTATGGGTAAGCACACACATCATCTCATAGTTCTGGACTCTTTAACAACTCTGTTGGCAAACACAAATTCCCCAACGGTTTTTAGATTTACTCAGGTGATGAAGGGCAGATGCAAGATGGCTGGAGCAACAACGGTTTTCACCATGGGTTCCGGGATACATCCCGATAGCGATGTTCAGCTCTTCAGGGGCATCATGGATGGAGTGATAGAGTTTAAAGAAGATCAAAGGGATGCAAAGACCTACTTGAAAGTTCAGGGTTTTGGTGATACCAGGAGCAGAAACTGGGTCGAATACAACTATGAAAAAGGCAGACTAGAGGTAACCGGTGCATTTGATATCGGCAGAATAAAATAAAGTGATCTTTTTTAGGGTTCGGGGTGTTTACCTGCAACCTGCAACCTGCAGTATAGGTCTATTTGGTTGCAAGTATCAGAGCCCCACCAACAATTCCTAAAATCATGCCTATAAAGAATCCTCCGGAAGAAAAAATACTGAGAATAGAGAACAGAAGAACTATGATCCCTCCGGCAACTCTCATACCTTTATAATACGCAAGCAAGGCGCCAACAACCATAAGAATTGCACACACAATACCAAAGACTCCCATTCCACCATAGAGGGAAGTTAACATTTCCTCAACGGGTATGCCCATCTGTTCAGCAAGGGCTTCAAACGTTTCAAGCTGCTCCTCACCCAATGCTGAAAGATTTGAGGAAAAAGAAAAGAGAGATATCGCACCAAACAAAACAATTATCGCCCCAATTATGCTCAGAATGAAGCCAGCCCTAGATCTTTTGACCGGCTGAATCTTCTCAAGATCTTCAAGATCGTCCATGGAATTCATGAGAAGAATCAATTTCATTCTATTTAAATGTATCATTTCGCCTCTCAAAATTTTTTAATTTACCTGCGCTTTTTTCGGTCGTGTGTAGAAAGTGGTTTCAGCACACACTTTCCACTGAAACTACATAACGAGGATAGGTTGAAAACTTTTTATTTTTTCTCTTTCTCCGCAATATCTTTTGCTATGGTCTTCGCAACAGGCCCGATGTACTCTTCATACCTTTTTACCAGCCTTTCCGAAAGCTCCAGCTTCTCTCTGATACGCTTGATCTCCATTATTTTCTTGTTCTTAACCGTGTCTATGGCTATTAGTAAAAATACAAGTATCCCAAAGCAGTTCCCTAACATCATTGGAAACAAAATTCTTTTTCCCATCAATAAGAAAGCTCCCTTAAAGGTGAACTCTGAAAAAAATGGCATCAATGGTGGATTGATAACTACTACGTGCATGACTTGCCATATTGCCGTTATTAGAATTACAAAACAAACCTTTTTCCCGTTCAATCCCATAACATTTACATTCTTGTATTTGGAAAGCCATGCTCCCACAAATCCTGCACCCATGGTCGCTATTCCGCAACCCAGAGCAGTCACGTATCCCATGTTTCCCATAAACCCGGACCACCACAATCCCGTGATCCTGTATGCTCCCCCGATCAGGCCAACTCCTATCCCCGCAACGGGCCCACCAACTATTCCAGAAAAGATAACGATGCAGTCCCTTACATTCACAGAGGTGCCAAAGAGTGGGAATGAAAACTCTGATGCAAGTATGTCCGCAAATCCCCCAATAAGAATCATAAAAATGAGGACTTTCTTTGGGTGGATATGGGTAGCCATGAAATCGATTATCTTTCTGTGTTTGGTGATAATGTACAAAAATGTCCAGCTTATGCAAATAAATATGATAAGAGTAGTTATTGCACTCATGATCTCCGAGGTAATTTCATTCATTTAAAATAGATTAGACTTGATTCTATATATAGATTACTACGCTACCTCAGGACACCAGAATATTCTTATTGTGATGACACAAAAATGATAAATGTCTCGAAAAATTTTTATAGCTAAAACCCTATTTCTTAAAGATTTGACAACCATAGTTGTGGGGAAACACCCGGTCTCATTCCGAACCCGGCAGTTAAGCCCACAAACGTCCTGTGTTGTACTGCAATGCGCAAGCTTGCGGGAAGCTAGGATGTTGTCAAATCACCCACTATAGTTTTTGATGAAAGATGTTAAATATTATCCTTGCCTTTTTTTCTCCGATCTTATCGACGCTTTTCAATTCTTTCATGCTCGCGTTTGCTATACTGGCTATTGAACCAAATCTCTGAAGCAAATTTTTTGCTATGCTGTCTCCAATGTAGGGTATTGAGGACAGGAGGTACACTCTATTGTCCTTGCTGGGAAGATTTTTGCTTTCCCTGTACCATCTCTCTCCCATTTCTCTGTCATTTTTTCCGGAGATCTCCCTATTTATGGCCATTCTTATAAAACTTTTAAATCTGGAGTGATCTGGAGCAAAGAACACGGGTATCCCGTATACATAAATTATTTCCATGAGAGCGCCGTATATCTGTGAATAATACTTTTTCTCAACTTCTGCACCTTCGAATATGTCTCCATGGATCAAAATTGCCACTCTTGCCACTTCATTTCCCGCGATTTCTTTTACTCCAAGGAGCTTCACCATCTGTTCGAATATCCTCCCATTTCGTATAGATGAAACAAAATCACCGGGAGTTTTTCTTTCAATGACAAATGCCTTTCGATCATGTGCGATCGCAATGTCCCCAGCCGGTAGATTGGAAACTTCTATAGAACTGTCTATCCTGTTTTCTTCTAAAACTTCGGTGATGAGTTCATAGCAGAAAGGCTCCCTGTAATCGAGTAGTATTTTCATGTTATATTTTCACATTAAGCAGAGGGATTTTTGGTTTTTTAAAGCAGCCACATTTTTGCCCCAATGAGTAATGAACTGGATTTTATTTAAGGTTATCTTTTCGTTTTTTATCTGAACCTATTCCAAAAATTCTATGTTCACAACTTTTTTATCGTTTACGTCGAGGTCAATGTAGCATCCAGCCCCATGCATTCCCGCGCTGCAGTTGACAAGCCATGTATCATCCAATTTTTCCGATCCCACCCTTTCATGCACGTGACCGAAAACATTCAGTATGGGTTTTGTTTCCTCAATAATTTTCAGTATCGCCAAACTTCCTATATTGAAACCGTGCATTGTTTCATCCAGGTGCCCCTTTGGCGGGGAATGTGTGACGAGTATGCTTCTCTCTTGGGCTATGTTTTTTAGATCCGCGTATATTCTCTCCTCCTCGTTTTCAAATATGGTCTTTACAAAGAGGGAGGGAACTGATCCGCCATAGCCAAAGAATGTTAATCCCACGAACTCAAGAGTTTTGTTGTGCAGGTTTTCTGCCTTTGAATCCTCTATGGCTTCGATTGTTTCCCATTCATCGCAGTTGCCCGGCAAAGCCAGGGTTTTAACAACCTCACCGATCTCATCGAGAAATTCTTTGGCATATTCTGCAGGTCCAAACTGGGTCATGTCTCCACATACTATCGTTAAGTCGCTTCCAGAAGCAAGCGCTATAGCTCTATTTTTTCTGTCTTCTTTTCCGTGAATGTCAGCAATGGCATAAATTCTCATAAGCGTGTATAAAAAGTTTTAGTATATAAGCTTATCTTTTGCATTGCTGTGTTTTACCAATTCTTGTGGTAAATTCTCTTTAGGATCAACATTCTTCTAAAATTTTAAAACAAACTTTGGATATTTTTTCCTCCGTCAAACTCTCTTAGGATCGAACTAGAAAGCTCATTGCGTCTATTTCTGGATCCAATTTCTTCAATAGATCTCCCATAACAAATAAGGAAAAATTTAATTGAAGAGAGAGCGCTATTGGAACAGGTAAGGATCATCATGAAAAAAGGCTTGAGTACAAGAGACGTAGCCTCAGGTGGTGTGATGATAGCCGTAACGGCAGCTTTGACCCTGTTGATCCGGATCCCCATCGTTCCCACCAGAGGTTACTTAAATTTTGGCGATGCCATGATATTTTTTTCAGCCTTAGCTTTTGGAGCCAGGATCGGGGGTATAGCAGGTGGATTTGGCTCCGCTCTCGCCGACATAATAGGGGGTTACGCTTATTTTGCTCCAATCACTCTGGTGGTAAAGGGCGTGGAGGGCGCTCTGTGTGGATATATAGCCAAGAAAGGCAATTTGTGGGCGATGTTTTTGGGAGTTGCCAGCGGTGCCGTTTGCATGGTTGCAGGATATTTTTTTGCAGAAGCCCTTCTGTATGGAGTTGGTCCCGCTCTAATAGAGCTCCCGATGAACATCATTCAGGTTGTGGTGGGGTCTGCTGTAGCAATACCATTGACTATCAGTATAAAGAAGGCTTATCCCGGACTTCAAAGAACTTCATAGAGGTAAACGGGAATGATCTGAGAGCCCACTCCGGGGATGCTGGATGATCGTTTACCACGTGATCGCTTGCAGTAGAGAAATGATATAAGTAGTTAGAAAAATATATTGGTCCGTTCATGGAGCTTAAGGAAAATGACGTACGCAATAGAGGTGCAAGATGCTTACTATCGCTATCTCTCTTCCAAAGATTTCGTGTTAAAGGGAATAAATCTTAAAGTGAAAAGGGGGGAGTTCGTTTCCGTAATGGGACCAACGGGAGCGGGAAAGAGCACCCTCTGTCTGACTTTAAATGGAATAATTCCGCACTTTTTGGGAGGAGAACTCGTGGGACAGGTAAGGATACTGGGCAGAGACACCAGGTGTTGCGATGTCTCTGAATTAGCTCAAAAGGTGGGGCTCGTCTTTGAAGAGCCAGAAAGTCAACTTTTTTGTACGAGCGTGGAAGATGAAGTGGCATTTGGACCGGAAAACCTGGGAATTCCCCCGACTGAGATCAGAAAGAGAATAGACTGGGCTCTCCAGGTGGTCAGGATGATCGAATATAAGCATAAGCCACCCTTTAAGTTGTCGGGTGGACAAAAGCAGAGGGTGGCCATCGCCGCCGCTCTTTCCATGCTTCCCGAGATCCTGGTATTGGACGAGCCCATCTCTGGATTGGATCCCATCGGAAAAATGGAGGTCCTTTCTGTTCTGGGGGATCTTAAAAAAAGGCAAGAAATGACGATCATAATGGTAGAGCACGAAAGCGAAGAAATCGCGAAATTTTCTGATAGGGTCATGGTCCTGGATGAGGGGAAAATTATCTCAGACGGGGGACCGAGGGAGGTGCTTGGAGACGTGGAGAAATTAAAGAGAGCAAAATTGTGCCCTCCCCAGGTTTGTGAGCTGGCTGTCACCCTAAATAAAAGATGGGAGAAAACTTTTTCTTTTCTAACTCTGGAGGAGGCAAAACAGGGTTTACGGGAGTTGTTTATTAAACCTATCCGGACAATTAAAACCATTAAAAACAAAGAAAACAAAGTTAAAGCCTACAGGTCTGAGCCTCTTTTTTATCCCAACTCCGGTAACCATCCCATTATCTCCGCCGAAAACTTATGTTTTGCCTATGAAGGGACGGACAATCAGGTATTAAAAAACATAAGTTTGAAAATCAATCCGGGGGATTTCGTGGCCATCATTGGCCAGAACGGATCTGGAAAAACTACCCTGGTAAAGCATTTCAATGGAATTCTCAAGCCCACGCGAGGTGATGTTTATGTGGAAAATATAAACACGAGGGAGAGAACTGTAGCCGAGCTTTCTAGAACGGTTGGATATGTCTATCAGAACCCGGATCATCAAATATTTTGTCCCACGGTAGAAGAAGAGGTTACTTTTGGTCTCAGGAACCTGGGTCTGTCAGAACAAGAAATAGAAGAAAGGGCAGAAAGCACCCTGAGATTGATGGGTTTGGGAGAGATTAGAGAGAAACCTCCCACGGTTCTCGGGTTGGGAGAGAGAAGAAAAGTGTCTTTAGCTTCCGTGGTCTCTATGAAAACACCGGTATTAATTTTAGATGAGCCCACCACGGGTGTTGATTGGGAAACCTCTCTCGGGCTGATGGAGACGATTAGGGAACTGAATGAAAAGGGTCATACTATAATAGTGATCACCCACAATATGAGGATAGCAGCCGAGTATGCAAATAGAACCGTTGTTATGGGAAATGGTGAGATCCTTCTGGATTCTTCCCCCAGAGAAGTTTTCTCTCAGAGAGGTATTTTAAAAAAGGCATTTCTCGTTCCTCCCCAGATAACCCAACTGGGGCAAAGCCTTCACGTGTCAGGCATGCCCGTTCTTTCCTGCGAGGAGTTTTATCACATTTTCAGTAAACTGGGAGTGCAGTCATGAGCGTTATTTATGATGTTTATGTCGATCGGCGATCTTTTCTTCACGGGTTAGACCCGAGAGTTAAGCTCTCTGGTGTTATCGTTGGAATGGTGATCACTTTCATCTTTAGTAGCTTACCCTTGGTGCTGGTTTACTACATCTTGTTGGTAGCCGTCTTATTGTCGGCAAAGGTGGGCATGAGAAATTATCTTTACATAGTAAAGCTGATGTTACCGATCACCGTTCTGATAATCGTTTTCTGGCCGATTTTTTACCATGAAGGGGGAGCAGTGCTTTTCCAACTGGGTCCTTTGAGAGTGTCTCTACCCAGTTTAATTCGAGGAGTTACTCTCGCCGTAAGACTCAATTGTCTCGCTATTTTAGCCTACATTTTTCTTTATACCACCACTCAAAGACAGATGATAAAGGGGTCTGTAAAACTGGGGCTACCCTACAAATATGGAACAATGCTTTCCATTTCTGTGAGATACCTCCCCACATTTGGTGGTATCATTTCCATGATCATGGAAGCACAAAAAGCGAGGGGATTGGAGCTTGAAAGGGGAAGTTTTTTTCAAAGAATAAAAAAATATGTCACCCTGATGGTTCCCACAATAATCGCCGCTTTGAAGATGAGCGATAATCTGGCCATCGCCATGGAATCCCGGGCTTTTGGTGCCCCGATGAAGAAAACTTATTTGGTCGATCTTAAAGTAAAAAGAAGAGATCTCATCACCCTGTTTTTTGTCTTGAGTGCTTTTGTTTTAGTTTTATTGACCAAATTTTGGCTTCAAATAGATATATAACAAAATGTGTTATTTATAGAAAAATAAATACCAAAAATCTGATGAAGAAGACCTAAATTCTATGGAGTCTCGATCTTAACCTTCTCGCGGTTGTATCCAGAGATTCGATGCTCACCCTGGTGTTTGCGATTATCTCCATGAATCCAGATTCGGGATCAAATCTCGGAACCATGTGCAGCATCAGATGCTCGGAAGCATACGGAATATTACCCTCATTTATCCCGATGTTAATGCCTACAGGATTGTACTCTTCTTTTATTGTTTTTTCAATTTCAATTACATTTTTAAAAAGCTTGAAGACTAAATCATCCGGGAGATCTTCAAATCGTCCATAGTGCTTTTTCGGTGAAACCACGGTATGACCTCTGTTGTAGGGCTTTTCATAAGCAAAAGTAAAGGTATCTTTATCCTCGTTTACTATGTACTCTCTATCCTTCAAGAACTCTTTTCTTTCAAAGGTTTCCTCATCACAGAGTCCCGTCTTCACATTGAGTCCTGTTTTCAGATAGATCCTGTGTATTTCCTCCTGATCTTTGATCTCGGGTTCTTTTAGATACCGGGGGACTATCTGAATGTGCAGATGTGGTATGCTTGCTCCCGCTTTTCCAAGGTTTATTCCGAGGTTAAAGCCATCCGGTCTCATGACCTTTCTGCACAGGAAGATGCATCTTTTTGTGGTTTTTAACAGCGCTTTCAACTCGTCATCCTTCAGGTCACCGAGATCTTCGACGTGGTTTATTGGAATCGCCTGGAGGTGTCCCGGAGAATACGGGAATATGTTCATTATCACCAGCGTTTTATCATTCTGTTCTATCTTCCTCGTGAACACTTTTGGGTCATTTTTGATTATGGAACACAATATACAGTCAACCTTTGGTTTTTCCTTTCCAACATAGCTTCCCCTATCAAGGGCAAAAAGGTTTTCATACATAATTGGATAAGTCGATATTTAGATAAAAATCTTTTTAGACAGTTGCGCAGAATGACTTTTGTTTCTCTGATCTTTGTGATCATTCATCCTTGAGAAAGTGGCCGATTTATTAACGCTAACTTTGACAGGATTGATGTGAAAAGTGGGTTAGAATTGTTTATGAGGGCGCGAAAGGGTAAATTTTAGAAAATCATTTAAAAATTTAAAATTTTGCAGAAAGACAAATCAACATTTTTATATAGCATAAACCCTTTTCAGCATTTAATGAAAACCATTAAGAATGTTTATATCACAGGCTATGGGGCTTACATACCAAAGTACAGGATCAAAGGTGAAACCATAGCTGCAGTATGGGGAAAAAGCAGAGGACCTGTAAAAGAAAAAGCGGTTGAAGGCATGGATGAGGATTCTACCACCATAGCAATTGAGGCCGCAAGAAATGGACTGAAGAGGGCATTGATAGATAGAGATGGTATAGAAGCTCTTTTCTTTGGAAGTGAATCAAAGCCATATGCCGTTAAGCCAAGTGCAACAGTCATTGCAGAAGCGATAGGTGTTACAACTCAGGTAAGTGTGGCAGACCTCGAGTTTGCGTGCAAGGCTGGAACAGAGGCTATGAAGTGCTGTATTGCCTACGTCGGCAGCAAGATGGTGGATTATGCAATGGCAATAGGCTCAGACACAGCCCAGGGTAGACCCGGAGACGAGCTTGAGTACACAGCGGCATCTGGAGGAGCTGCTTACATATTCTCGAGGAATAAGAAGGATGCGATAGCGAGGATAGATGAAACCTATTCTTTTACAACAGACACGCCGGACTTCTGGAGAAGAAATAGAGAAAAATATCCGAGGCATGGATTTAGATTTACGGGTGAACCCGCATATTTCAAGCATATTACCATGGCCGCCATTGAAATCATGAACTCTATGGGAAAGAAACCCAGCTATTTTGATCACGTTGTTTTCCACCAGCCAAATGTTAGGTTTCCAAATATCGTGGCAAAGGATCTGGGATTTACAGAGGAGCAGATAAAGTGTGGCCTTCTGAGCGATGTGATAGGAAACACCTATTCCGCGGCAACTCCGCTGGGCTTAACGAACATACTTGATCTCGCAAAACCGGGCGAAAAAATACTTGCTGTAAGCTTTGGCTCAGGGGCCGGGAGTGACGCCATAGCTCTAACGGTTTGTAACGGTATAGAAAAGAAAAGGGATCTCGCTTTATCGACTCAGGATTATATCAACAGAAAGACCTACATCGATTATGCGACATATCTTAAGTTCAGGGGTGGAATAGACATTGGAGTGTGATAAGATGAGTGATGGTATGAATGATGTTTATGTTGTGGGAATTGGACAAACTGCCGTAAGTGAGCACTGGGATCTATCGCTCAGGGATCTTGCGGTCGAATCGATTATAAGGTCAATAAAGGATGCAGACATCGACAAAAAGAGCATTGGAGCTCTATATGTCGGAAACATGCTTGCCGGTGAAACAGCTGAACAGGAGCATCTGGGAGCTTTAATTGCAGATCATGCTGGTCTTTTACCCATAGATGCAACCCACGTTGAGAGTGCCTGTTCCTCCGGTGCAGATGCTTTCAGAAGAGCTTTTTTGCACATAAAGAGCGGGGAGATAGGTTGTGCCCTGGCGTGTGGTGTTGAGCAAATGACAAGTGTTTTAACTCCCAAAGCCACGGTCGGCCTTGCTGGAGCCACGGATGCAGACTATGAAGTTGCCCATGGTTTCAGCTTTGTCGCAATAAATGCCCTTTTAACCAAGAGATATCTTCATGAGAACCATATTAAATACGAGGATCTTGCTCTTTTTCCGGTAAATGCACACAGAAATGGAATATCCAACCCTTATGCGATGTACAGGAAGGAGATCTCTGTTAAAGCGGTGCTCAAAGGCTCTTTGATATGTGATCCAATAACGATATTTGATAGCTCTCCAATATGCGATGGATCAGCAGCCTGCATTTTGATGGACGAAGCCACTCTCGAAAAATCAAGCATACCGAAAGATAATTGTGTCAGGGTTCTTGCGAGCGCATGTGCAACGGACACTTTGACTCTATATGACCGGGAGGATCCTCTGGTGCTCAAAGGTTCAAAGATCTCCGCAGAAAAGGCATATAAAATAGCAAAGATTGAACCAAAAGACATAGACTTTTTCGAAGTGCACGATGCTTTTGGCATACTGGCTGCTTTGAGTTTGGAGGCATGCGGATTTGCCCCAAAGGGGGAAGGATGGAAACTTGCAAAGGAGGGGCAGATAGCGATTGATGGAGAGATACCAATATGCACCATGGGAGGGCTTAAAGCAAGGGGCCACCCGGTTGGTGCAACCGGAGTTTACCAGATAGTTGAGTGTGTGGAGCAGTTGAGAGGTGAAGCGGGAAAGAATGAGGTTAAAGATGCCGAGATTGGTATGGCTCAGAACTTTGGCGGTAGCGGTGCAACCGTTTTAACGCACATATTTGGGAGATAAAAAGAAAGTGAAAAAGAAAATGAAAAAGAAAGTGAAAAAGAAAATGAAAAAGAAAGTGAAAAAGAAAATGAAAAAGAAAATGAAAATGAAAAAGGAGGAGTAAAAATGGAGATTTCGGGAAATTGGAGGTTGAGATATCAGAGATACAGGTTTGAAGGTTTAAAATGCGTTGATTGTGGACATGTCTCCTTCCCACCCAGAAGGATCTGTCCGGTCTGTGGGTCAGAGAATTCCAGGCCAATGGAGCTGAAGCCAGAGGGAGAAATATATTCGCATACCATAGTGAGGTCACCACCAGAGCATTTTGTTTTGCAGGCACCGTATGCAGTGGCAATGATAAGACTCAAGGATGGCCCGCTAATTTCAGCACAGCTCACAGATGTTGATATTGATTCAATAGAGATCGGTATGGAGGTTGAGATGGTTACAAGGAAACTGAAAGAATATGGAAAAGATGGAGTTATAATATATGGCTACAAATTCAGGCCAAAGGTGGTATAAATGGAGTTTGAAGAGAAAATTGCTGGAGAGATAGCACTTTCTAAAAAGCCCGGAGAAACGGTGAAGAA
>JGI24023J19991_10002896_pt1 | contig 12284 bp, 8 predicted proteins | sample Cruoilmetagenom1_FD_19991 | JGI IMG/M metagenome (IMG submission 19991)
GATATAGCAATGCTTACTTGATATAAGATCATCATCGGAATGGCTACTATTACTTGACTAATTACATCTGGAGGAGTGATAAGCGCAGAGAGAATAAGTACTAACACCAATGCATATTTTCTATATTTTTTCAAAAATTCTGGGGTTACAAGTCCCATTCTAGTTAAGAAATAAATGATAATTGGCATTTCAAAGATCAATCCTGCTGACAGAACAGAAGCTCTTAACAACCCTATATATGAACTTAAATCTATATTACTATGAACTTCGTCAGCAACTCTATACGCACCTAAAAAATTAATAGAAAGAGGTGTTATAACATAGTATCCGAATAATACTCCTAAAAAGAACAGAAATGAGGAGATAATAATAAAACTCTTGGCATTTTTTCTTTCTTTAGGATAGAGTCCAGGTTTTATAAATTTCCATATTTCCCATAGAATAAAAGGAAAAGCCAATATAAATCCAGCTGTAATTGATGTCCAAATATGTGCAGAAAATTGACCTGCCATCGTTCTGCTTTGTACAATAAATGGAATTTGATCAATACACAAACCTTTTGTACCAAATTGTTGAGAAACAGTACATAAAAAACGATATGTAATAAAGGAAGCGTCTTTAGGCAAAAGAATTATTTTATTAAAAATAAAGTCTTTCATCATAAATGCTATAGAACCTACGACTAGCACTGCTAATGCTGATCGAATAAGCGTCCACCTTAATATTTCAAGATGTCCTAAAAAAGATAATTCATTCTGATCTTTAGCCATATTAAATAATGCCTTCTTTTAATAGATCATGTATATGTACAACACCTTTGTATGCGCCATTTTCGGTAACTAATAATTGTGCTATGCTGTTATTCTCCATAACATCTAAAGCTTCTACCGCCATAGCATCAGCATTGATGATTTTTGGGTTTGTACTCATAATATCCTTTGCAGTAAGTTCATTAATATTGAGATTATCCTTAAGCATTCTTCTTAAATCTCCATCCGTAATTATTCCAACAATTTTATTTTGATCTATCACAGCTGTAACTCCTAAACGTTTTTCAGAAATTTCAATGATTACATCAGTAATCGAATCCTCTTTAGAAACTATCGGAATTGCATTGTTTTCTAATAAATCATGCACNCGTAAATATAGTCTTTTTCCTAAAGTGCCACCTGGATGATATTTCGCAAAATCTTTACTACCAAAATCTCTCATTTCTAATAAGCAAACTGCCAATGCATCACCCATTACCAATTGTGCAGTTGTACTAGTTGTTGGCGCTAAATTATTTGGGCAAGCCTCTTGCTCAACAGTTGTATTTAAAACAAAATCAGCTTGAATAGCTAAATAAGACTTTATATTACCAGTAATTGCAATAATTTTGTTGTTTGAGTTTTTAATTAAAGGAATTAGCACTTTAATTTCAGGAGTATTTCCACTTTTAGAGATACATATTACGACGTCATCTTTTTGAATAATTCCAAGATCGCCGTGAATTGCATCAGCGGCATGCATAAAAATTGAAGGTGTACCAGTTGAATTTAATGTAGCAACAATTTTTGCTGCTATATTAGCACTTTTTCCAATTCCTGTAAGGATAACTCTACCTTTAGAACTTAAAATTAAATTAATAACATTTTCGAAATCTTTATTTAAAAAATTTATTAAATTCGCTATCGCCTTACTTTCAACAGAAATAGTTTGTTTTGCAATGTCTAGGATATTTTTTTTAGTATTCAATAGATGAAATTTTTATAAAAATAAAATAAAGTAGTATCTTTAGTTGCAAATGTATCTAAAAATATAGATAAATTAAAAATCAGAGTGACAAATTTAGACCTACAGCAGTCATTGAAAAAATATTTTGGCTTTGGCCAATTTAAAGGATTACAAGAAGATGTTATTAGAAGTTTAATTGATAAGCATAATACTTTTGTGGTTATGCCTACCGGAGGAGGTAAATCTTTGTGTTATCAACTACCGGCATTGGTTCAAGAAGGAACGGCCATTGTAGTTTCTCCTCTTATCGCTTTAATGAAAAATCAGGTTGATGCACTCCGCGGTATTTCAACAGAAGAAGGAATTGCGCATGTATTAAACTCTTCATTGAATAAAGGAGAAGTAGCAAGAGTAAAGAGTGATATTGAAAATGGAATAACTAAGTTACTTTATGTGGCCCCAGAATCTCTTACTAAAGAAGAATATATTGATTTTTTAAAAAATCAAAAAATCTCTTTTGTGGCTATTGATGAAGCACATTGTATTTCAGAATGGGGTCATGATTTTAGACCAGAGTATAGAAATCTTAAAAATATAATTAAAAGGATTGATGATGTTCCAATTATAGGTTTGACTGCCACTGCAACAGAAAAAGTACAGGAAGATATTTTAAAGAATTTAGAGATGTCTGATGCCAATACTTTTAAAGCATCATTTAATAGGGCTAATTTGTTTTATGAAGTGAGGCCTAAAACAAAAGACATTGAAAAGGATATTATAAAATTTGTCAGAAATTATGCAGGTAAGTCAGGCATCATTTATTGTTTGAGTAGAAAAAAAGTAGAAGAAATTGCACAAATATTACAGGTAAACGGTATCAATGCTGTACCTTATCATGCGGGTCTAGATGGTAAAACCCGTGCGAGACATCAGGATATGTTTTTGATGGAAGATGCTGATGTTGTTGTAGCAACCATTGCTTTTGGGATGGGAATTGATAAACCAGATGTTCGATTTGTAATCCATCATGATATTCCTAAAAGTTTAGAAAGTTATTATCAAGAAACAGGTCGAGCCGGGAGAGATGGTGGTGAAGGCTATTGTCTTGCATTTTATGCTTATAAGGATATTGAAAAGCTTGAGAAATTTTTATCAGGAAAGCCGGTTGCCGAACAGGAAATAGGCCATGCTTTGTTGCAAGAAGTAGTTTCATATGCTGAAACATCAATGTCTAGACGTAAATTTTTACTCCATTATTTCGGAGAAGAATTTGACGAAGTTAATGGTGATGGGGCAGATATGGATGATAATGTTAGAAACCCTAAAACGAAAATAGAAGCTAAAGAAGAGCTTAAAATATTGTTAGAGGTAATTAGAGACACAAATCAAGAATACAAGTCTAAGGAGATTGTAAATACGCTTACAGGGAAGTCAAACGCCTTATTAAAATCTCGTAGAACTGATGCGCAACCATTTTTTGGTATCGGTAAAAACAAAGAAGGTAATTTTTGGATGGCATTAGTTAGACAAGCCTTAGTTGCTGGTTTTATCTCAAAAGAAATTGAGCAGTATGGGGTATTGAAAATAACTGCAAAGAGTATTGAATTTATTGAAAATCCGACGTCATTTATGATGACAGAAGATCATGTTTATGACCTAACTGATAGTAGTAATATTATTACCAGCGCTAAAGGTTCTGGTGGTAGCACAGACGCTCAATTAATGGCCATGCTTAAAGATTTAAGAAAGGATCTTGGGAAAAAATTGGGTGTACCTCCTTTTGTAATCTTTCAAGATCCTTCATTAGAAGATATGAGTTTAAAATATCCTATTTCTATTGAAGAATTAGCTACAGTTCATGGAGTAGGTGATGGTAAAGCTAAAAAGTATGGAAAAGATTTTGTCAACTTAATTGGCAATTATGTCAAAGAGAATGATATCATGAGACCGGATGACTTAATAGTTAAAAGCACGGGTATTAATTCGGCGTTAAAACTTTTTATAATTCAAAACACAGATAGAAAATTACCTTTGATTGATATTGCAAAATCAAAAGGGTTATCTATGGAAGAGCTTACTAAAGAATTAGAAAGAATCGTATATTCGGGTACTAAAGTTAATATTGATTATTGTTTGGTAAATATGTTGGATGAAGACCAACAAGACGATATAATGGAATATTTTATGGAAGCCGAATCAGATAAAATTCAACTAGCTTTAGATGAATTTGATGGTGATTTTGATGAAGAAGAGCTGCGTTTAATGCGCATCAAATTTATCAGTGATGTAGGAAATTAAGCTGAGTGCTTAGAAAAGCAACAGCAAATCCAATTAATACAGCAATGAATTTCTTACTATTAAATTGGTGATTTTGATTACTTTCAAACAAAATTGCCGTAGCAATATGTAAAAATATTCCAATAATAACCGCTGTAATTTCTATATGATAGTTATGAAATATTGACATTTCATTACTGGCTAATAAACCTAAAGGGCTCATAAATGCAAATAATACCATAAAGAAGTAAATATATTTTTTATCTAATTCAGAGTTCAAAAGAAATATAAATAATACTACGGAAATGGGTAATTTATGAACTACTATTGCCCATAAAAGCAATTTGTTACTGGCCATTCCCAATGGAATTCCCTCAAAAAATGCATGTAAACTTAAGCTAAAAAATAACAACCATGGTAATCCTTTTGTGTAAGAATGTAAATGGATATGACCATGTTCAGCGCCTTTAGAAAAGTATTCTAGTATACTCTGTAGTAATATTCCGATAAGTATAAAAACGCCAATATTTTTTTGCTGTGATTCAAATACTTCTGGTAATAAATGTAATACTGTAATTGATAATAGGTAAGCCCCACTAAATGAAAGAAATAACTGTATAATTTTAGTATTTGGTTTGATCAATAAAACCAATACTACTCCTCCTAAAACCGATGCTATTAATGCAATTATATTCATTCTAATATTAGTATTAATCTACTTGAATTATCTATGTCAAAATCTGATAGTGTATATTCACCAAAAGCATGCTTTAGTTTTAGGTCAGCTTTAGTTAAATATTTTTTTAAAGTAGCCAAAGGTAAAAATTTTACACGTTCTGTATAATGATGATCTAATTCGTCTGCAGTAAAATAAATATCTTTTATGATAAAATCGTCATTAACTGTTCTGGTAATAATAAATTCAATATTATTTTTAACTATGATTTCTTGTTTTATAAGATGTTGTTTTACATACATTACATTCATAAAATCAACAACCATTACTCCTCTCTTTTTTAAACCGTCCTTTAAATTTTTTAATACTTGGATATTGGTTTTTTCGTCAAAATAGCCAAAGCTGGTAAACAAATTGAATATTGCATCAAATTTTGTTATAAAAGGTTCTCGCATATCATGAACTTCAAAATGTAATGTAGGATTTGCGTACTGAGCAGCATGCCTTATACTATTTTCAGATAAATCAGCTCCTGTTACTTCATAACCTAATGAATTTAAAAAAACAGCATGTCGGCCTTTACCACAAGGCAGATCTAATATTTTACTGTTTTTATCTAATTTTAAATAAGATAGTAAGTTTTGCATAAAGACTTGGGCATCATCATCATTTCTGTCTTGATATAAAATATGATAGTATTTTGTATCAAACCATTCTTCAAACCATTCTTGCTTTGTACTCATAAAGAATAAAATTGCCAACAAAAGTAATAAATCAATTTAGAAACCTCAGAATTACTAAGAATCAATTATTCTATTCTGTAAATCCTTTACTTAGAAGTTGTTCAAAAGAGTGCTTTAAAGTAATTATAATTAGAGTATTTTTGCCGTATAATTATATAATTGTGGGTAAAAATTTTAAGATGTTAGCCAAAACCTTATTTGGGTTTGAAGATTTATTGGCAAGAGAGTTGCGCAGCCTTGGCGCATTAAATATCAAAGTAGGAGTAAGAAATGTTTCTTTTGAAGGGGATAATGGTTTTATGTATAAAGCTAACTTAGCTTTGAGAACTTCTGTAAGAATTTTAAAACCTATTAACAGTTTTAAGGTACATACTGAAGATGAATTGTACAGAAAGTTACAACATATTAATTGGGAGGAATATTTAAATGTTAACGGAACGTTCGCAGTTGATGCTGTTGCGAATTCAGATAACTTTACGCACTCTCATTATCTCGCACTTAAATCTAAAGATGCAATTGCTGATTATTTTAGAAGTAAATTCAGCAAAAGACCTAATGTTGACATAAAACATCCAGATTTACAGGTAAATATTCATATACAAAAAGATTTTTGTACAGTTTCTTTAGATAGTTCGGGTGATTCTCTTCATAAAAGAGGTTATAGAAGTGCTACTAATATTGCACCTATTAATGAAGTGTTGGCGGCAGGTTTAGTATTGCTTAGCGGATATGATGGTACTCAAAATTTTATCGATCCTATGTGTGGAAGTGGAACTATTTTGATAGAGGCGGCAATGATTGCTAATAATATTCCTGCAAATATTAATAGAAAAGAGTTTGGATTTGAAAAATGGAATGATTTCGATGAAGATCTATTTGATGTTATTAAAAATTCATTGCTGAAAAAAGTAAAAGATTCTAATGTAGAAATTATTGGATATGATAAAGCACCCTCAGCCGTTAGAAAGGCTGTGGATAATATAGAAAATGCACATTTAGAAGATTTTATAAAAGTAAAACATGAAAACTTCTTTACTACAGAAAAAGAAGTTGAAAGTAAAACTATAATGGTTTTTAATCCACCTTACGGTGAAAGATTGGAAATTGATGCCCCAATTTTTTATAAAGAAATTGGTAATACTCTTAAGCAAAGTTATCCTAATACAGATGCCTGGCTAATAACTTCAAATTTCGAAGATGGACTTAAAAACGTGGGTCTTAGAACTTCTAAAAAAATAAAAGTATTTAACGGTAAATTAGAATGTAGATTTGTTAAATATGAAATGTATGAAGGAAGTAAAAAGGTCAAAAATGATTCTACATTTAAGTAATATCTGATTTTTTTTTACTTCTTAAAAAGTTCATAAAGTTGAGTAATTAACAACTTTTGTTAATTAAGCTAATATTCAACCACAAGCAAAATATGAATTTAACATATTGAATATAAGTGATATACACTTTTATTTTTTTATTATTTTTCAATTTTACTTTTTCTCTATAATTTTTGATATTGTTAATAACAATGAATTGACAGAATTAAATAGGAACAATTATTCTATTATTTTTAATATGAAAGAAAAAGTATTATTCAAGTTGCAATTGGGATGGGAGTTAATTGTGCAGATGGTACAAATGTTAAATAATTTTATTTGTAACTATTAGAAATGAATTCCAGAAGAAATTTTTTAAAAACTTCAGCCTTTGCTAGTATAGCTATTATTACATCTCCTAGTTTTGCATTGACAACATCTTCGAGTAATTATTCTGACAAGTATTTAATTGGTAAATATACTCCGAAGTTATATGGCGAAGGACATAGACTGATTAGAAAAGCTCATGACGCTTATTTGGAAATGAATAATGCTGCCCGTAAGAGCGATATGCGAATACGTGTAGTATCTAGTTATAGAAGTTTTAATCATCAAAATTTAATTTGGACCAGAAAATATAAGAGGTATCGGTCTCGTAAATTATCATCTAAAACTGCTGTTGAATATAATATTAGATATACAGCTATTCCTGGTAGTTCTCGCCATCATTGGGGGACAGAAATTGATGTTGTTAATGGTAATATTAAAACATCGCGGTATCCTTTAAATACAAAAAATTTCCATGGTTATGGTATTTATACCGATTTTAGGGAATGGATGGACGAAAATGCCCATAAATATGGATTTTATAGAGTTTATACCAATGACCATGCTAGAAAAGGATTTAAATATGAACCTTGGCATTATAGTTTTGCGGAACTCGCAAAACCGATGTTAAAAGAATATACCGAAAGAGATGTTCAGAATATTTTGAAAAACCAAGAACTATTAGGTAATAACAATTTTACTGAAACATTCATTAGCCAATATACNAGGAATAATATTTTAGGTATTAACAAGAGTTTATTAGTTTAGAACACTCCTATTATTTGCTTAANTAAGAAAACCATCCTTGNNAGTGGATGGTTTTCTGTTATTTATAAAATCTTACCAATGTTTAATCATTTATATTTAGAATTACATTTGTAATAAGTTTAAATATTTCTAATATTTTTCTATTATTATTTACTCTGAGTTTCTTTACATATACTCCTTCTATGGATAGATTAAAATAAGAAATATTGAACTTATTTAGTGGTATTCTCTTTCCAATAATTACAGCGATACTTTAATCTTAAATTACTAATCTAATAAAAGAACTTATTTGTGGTAGGACTTTTTATTAATTGGTTGTTATAAGTACGTAAATGAATGAATATAATAACGAATGATATATTCATCCAAACCAAAAAAATTTATGAAGAAAATAATATTTTTAAATTACTTAATAAGCTCAATTGTTTTTTTAGGTATAGTATCTTACAGTTCTGCTCAGCAACAAAACGCCAATTGGTATTTTGGTAATGAAGCAGGCTTAAACTTTAATAATACACAATCTCCATATGCGTTAACAAATAGTAATATGAGTACAAATGGCGGATCAGCATCAGTAAGTGATGAGGACGGTAATTTGTTATTCTATACGAATGGTAAAAATATTTGGAACAAAGAGCATGAAATAATGTCAAACGGTTCAGGCTTGTACGGAAGTACAACGGTGAGTCAATCGGTTGTTATCGTACCAATGCCAGGTGATAATGATAAGTACTATGTAATAACAAATCAAGGTCCTAAAAACGGTTCATTGGGTCTAAACTATTCTGTGGTTGATTTGAGTAGTGACGATGACGATGACGATGACGATGATGACGATGATGATGACGATGATGACGATGATGATGACGATGATGATGATTCAAAACTTTATACAGATGTAGTATCAGGTGTTAAATCAAGCTGGAAGACGATTACACTACCTAACAGATATGAATCTATGGTAGTAATTGCGACACCAAATTATGCTTTAGGTTCAAATGATCCAATGGTAGTAAGAATTAGAAATGCTTCTGGAAATACGTTTCAGGTACGTGCTGATGCGGCCGGTGGAACAGCATCAGAGATTGATGTTCATTTTATGGTAGTAGAAGAAGGTGTTTATGATGGGATGGAAGCTGTAAAATACAATTCTGAAATCACTGCTCAAAATAACTCATGGGTAGGCGAATCAAGAAGTTATGCAAATTCTTACTCTAATCCTGTTGTTTTAGGTCAAGTAATGACTTATAATGATGAAGGATTTTCTACATTTTGGTCATATGGTAGCTCAAGATCTAATCCACCAAGTGCTTCAAAACTTAGAACAGGAAAACATGTTGGTGAAGATACAGACACTTCTAGAAATGATGAAACAATTGGATATATAGTTATAGAAGAGGGAAGTGGAAGATTAAATGGAATAAACTTTACAGCGGCTGTAGGATCAGACAAAATTACTAATAAAGAAAAATCGTATGAAATTGATCATTCGGGGGCTAATGTAGCAGTTGCTTCATTAACCGCTATGGATGGAACTGATGGAGGTTGGGCTGTTCTTTCTGGAGGATCTCCTCTGTCAGGTACAGAGTTAAAACTATCAATCGATGAAGATATTATCAAAGATTCAGATTCATATCATACAACAGAACAGGTTGCTTACATAGTATTTTCAACTGAAGATGATAGTGATGATTATGAATATTGTAATGCTAGTGAAACAAAAGTTTCAATTTGTCATAATGGTAACACTTTATGTGTAAGTATCAACGCTTTACAAGCACATTTAGATCATGGTGATAGTTTAGGTGGTTGTGACGATGACGATGATGATGATGATGACGACGATGATGATGATGATGATGATGATGATGATGATGATGACGATGATGATGATGACAATTCTCTGGGATTCGTAATAACTGATCAAAAAAATCTACAATTACTTCCTTATTCAAGTGAAAAATTAACGGTTGCAATAAACGAAAGTGATAATTCTTATTGGGTAGTTTCTTTTGCTCCGAGTACTGATCCTAATGTAAGTGACACTTTTTATTCTTTTAAAATAGATGAGTCAGGTATCAATTTATTTACAACATCTAGTATTAAGAAAAATCTTTCAGCAAGTGAGAATACTGGTGGACAGATGAAAATATCTCCTGATTTACAAAATCTAGGATTTGTGAACAATATCGTTGAAAAAAACGACCGTTATGGTATCACTGCTATAGGGTCGAGTGTACATACTTTTGACTTTGATAGCAAAACAGGAAAAGTATCTAATATGGATGCAGGATTATTACTTACAGAAAGTGCAATTAGCTACTATGGACTTGAATTTTCTTCAGATAGCAATATGCTTTATGTAACGGCAATAAGTGAATTATCTAACAGAAATGTATATCCAGTTACAGAAATTGAATACGGTAGGTTAATTCAAATTCCATATAGAATTGTTGGACAAGAACATACTCCAACGGTACTTTATGAAGGTTCAAATCTTATCTACGGATTACAATTAGGTATAGATAATAAAATATATGCGGCTAATGTTAACGGGGTTTTGAGCATTATTAATAGCCCAAATACAGAAGGTTTTGGATCTAATTTTGAATATGAAACGATTAGCTTAAATTCTAAAAAAGCTACAAGAGAATTACCACAGTTGGTACCAAATCAATTTAATAATTCAAATACACCAGAAGCTGACGAAGTTTCCAACACCAATAAATCGATGCAGATTCTTGGAAATCCAGTAAAGAACGAATTAAGGTTTAAATTAGAGCAAGTATATAGTTTAGAAATTTACAATAGTCAAGGTGCTAATGTTAGATCTGAATTGTTCAATGATATTTCAAACAATGATATTCATACCGTAGATATTTCTAAATTGTCTCAAGACACATACTTTCTTGTGATAAAAGATAAAGAATTGAAGACGTATTATAAGACAATAATTAAGATTTAAATGTTACAATTTTTAAATATGTATTAAGATAAGAGGCTCAAATTGAGTCTCTTTTTTTATTTTAAAAGTACATTCTTTTTAAAATTTAATATATGTTTTGAGTATGATTTTAACCTGTAAATTAATTATAAGTATTAGTTGAAAGATTGAATTAATGTTATTTCAAAAAATATAAATAACTTATTTCATTTATATAACTTTGCAAAAATTATAGCACCCACTTTTATCAAATATAATTTATAATAAGTAATAGTCTTGCACATGAGTATTTTAGATCGCGTTAATGTTATTAGAAGAAGATTAATGCATAGAATTACCAAGAATATCGGCACATCGCATTTACCAAAAAATGTTGATTTAAATGCTAATATTGAAATTGAGAAAGTATTGATTTGTAGACCTAACCATAGATTAGGTAACTTATTATTACTAACACCGCTTGTACAAGAGGTTATAGCTAGGTTTCCCGATTGTAAAATTGATTTAGTAGTTCAAGGTGGTTTAGCCCCTATTATATTTCAAAATTATGAAAATGTCGAGCGTATCATAATGTTACCTAAAAAGCCATTTAAAAACCTTCTGGATTATATTAAAGGAATTATATCGATTAAAAAACGACCTTATGATATTGCTATTAATGCTGTTAAGGGTTCATCATCAGGAAAACTATATACTTTAATGGCCAGGGCGAAATATAAAGTCTTTGAGGTTGATGATAAAGAAATTCAATTAAAATTTAATGATCACTTGCATATTGCAAAATATCAAGTCTATAGTTTTAGAAATTATTTAGCAAAATTAGGCTTCGAAAATAATAACGAACCCATTTTTGGAATTAACCTAAAATTGAGTCAAGTAGAAATTGAAAACGGTATACAAAAGTTAATGGAATTAGTAAATAGTAAAAAAAGAACTATTTGTTTGTTTACACATGCAACAGGTGATAAATGTTATTTAGAGGAGTGGTGGTTAAGTTTCTATGAAAAATTAAAAGCAGAATTTCCTAATTATAATTTCATTGAAGTCCTGCCAATTGAGAATATATCAAAAATTAATTTTAAGGCACCATCATTTTATAGTAAGGACATTCGTGAAATTTGTTCATTAATTGCAAGTACAGTTGTGTTTATTGGTGCTGATAGTGGGATTATGCATTTATCTAGTGCTTCGTTAACACCTACTGTTGGATTATTTTCACGTGATAATCAAGAAGCATATCAACCTTTTGGTAATGAAAGTGTGGCAATAAATACTAATTTTATAGATACAGATGAAAGTATTAAAATAGTAAAAGGAATTTTAGCTAAAACTAATATTTCACGAAAAGAATAAAAAAAGGCAATTATAAATTAATAATTGCCTTTTATTTGTAGCGAGATGGAGATTTGAACTCCAGACCTCCGGGTTATGAATCCGACGCTCTAACCAACTGAGCTACCTCGCCAATTTTAAGGTTGCAAATATAATAACAAATTCAATTGACACAAGAAATCTATGTCAAT
>JGI24023J19991_10002897_pt1 | contig 12280 bp, 12 predicted proteins | sample Cruoilmetagenom1_FD_19991 | JGI IMG/M metagenome (IMG submission 19991)
AATAAAACCTGAAATCAAGAATAAATCATAAAATTAATTTTCAAATTAAGGAGCTAAAAATAATGGGGCATATTGCAACGGTCTTAATTCATCTTGAGCAGGAACATCGAAATCAACGGAATTTATGTTTCCCATATCGATTTCATTTACAAAAACTTTAATTTCGGATACTTGTAAAACTCCACTAAGGTGGTTGGGGTTGTGAAAGACTAAATCAGAATGGAGTGTAATAGATTTTGGATTGTAATTGATCACGTCGATACTAGAAACTCTTACAAATTTGGGTGTCTCATTTATTTTACAAGACTGAGACAAGATACTGATTATAAGTAGTATTATAATTCTTTTCATATTTTTATACTAGTTGAATATACTTTTAAAAGAAAATCCAGCTAAAAAACTACACTTAGCTGGATTTTATTCAATCGTACGAATGCTTAACTATAAACACCCATAGAAATATATTTATCCATCCGTTTTTTAACCAAGTCTTTTGGCTTAAGATCACTAAGATCTTTATATGATTTTAAGATGGTTTTTTTAACTGCGTCATACGTCATAGCTCTGTTTGTATGAGCGCCACCTTGAGGTTCTTTGATGATACCGTCAATTAATTTTTGTTTTTTAAGATCGGTTGCTGTCAACTTTAAAGCATCAGCTGCAGTTTTTTTGTATTCCCAACTACGCCATAAAATTGAGGAGCAAGATTCAGGAGAAATCACACTATACCAAGTGTATTCTAGCATAAAAACACGATCACCAACACCTATGCCTAAGGCACCTCCAGATGCTCCTTCACCAATCACTATCGTAATAATTGGTACTTTTAAGCGAGTCATTTCAAAGATATTTCGAGCAATAGCTTCTCCTTGTCCGCGTTCTTCAGCTTCTAATCCAGGATATGCACCTGGGGTATCTAATAGTGTAACTACAGGAATCCCAAATTTTTCAGCCATTTTCATTAATCGTAAGGCTTTGCGATAGCCTTCTGGGTTCGCCATTCCGAAATTGCGGTGTTGTCTTGTTTTGGTGTTATAGCCTTTTTGTTGACCAATAAACATAAAACTCTGATCTCCTATTTTACCTAATCCACCGACCATGGCTTTGTCATCTTTGACGTTGCGATCACCGTGTAGCTCCATAAACGTGCCTTGTGTGATGTTGTTAATATAATCTAATGTATAGGGTCTAGAAGGATGTCTTGCCAATTGAACTTTTTGCCAAGCCGTTAAGTTTGAGAAAATTTTTTTACGAGTTTCTTCTAATTTTATTTCTATTTTCTTACAAGAATCAGAAATATCAATACCGCTATCTTCTCCAATAGCCAGACATTTGTCTAACTGTTCTTCTAATTCTTTTATGGGTAGTTCAAAATCTAAATATTCCATATTAAAATTGTATAAGTTAAAATTGGTGAGGGCAAAGATAAGGATTATTTATTGCCTTTTTTTCTAATTTTAAGCAGACCGTTAAAAATGATAATTCCTAGTATGATTAAGGCACCAAGGTAAAAATTGGTATTCATTTTTTCTTTTTCACCAAAAACAATTAAGGCTAATAGTATTCCATAAACGGGTTCTAAATTAATACTTAGCATGATTGTATAGGGGCTCAGGTGTTTCATTAAGTCAATTGAGGCGGCAAATGCATAGGCAGTACAAACCGTTGCGAGTAGGAGTAAATAAAACCAGTCCATTTTATTCAGTTGAAAGAATTCACTTGTAAAATCACCATTTAAAAAGAGATAAATACTGATGCCTAAAAGACCAAAAAGCAGTTGGTAAAAGGAAAGGACAAATCCACTGTGTTTTGCTACAAAAAGTCCGTTTATTACCGAAAAAAGTGCCGATAAAAAAGCGGCTAATAATGCCCACAACATTCCGTAGAGGTATAGATTATCAACTCTAAATAGTATAAATAAACCACCAATGATTAAAATCCCTAAGAAAACCTCAAGAGGACGAATTTTTCTTTTAAAAAACAAAGGTTCTAAAAGCGAAGTAAAAAAAGCTCCTGTACTCAAAGTCACTAAGGCAACCGAAACATTAGAGACTTTTATGGCCATAAAAAAACCGACCCAATGAAGTGCAATAATAAACCCGCCGATGGCAAATTTAATCATACTTTTAGGACTCACTTTTAGTGGTAGTTTTCTGTATTTTATCCAAAAAAATAAAAAAGGGAGTGCTAGGGCTAATCGATACCATACTAGTGGAATTGCTTCTAATGAAATTAAGGCTCCTAGTACGGCTGTAAATCCCCATATAAATATGATGAAATGGAGTTTTAGATAACTCTGTATGTTATTTTTTTGAAGCATTTCGATAGAGATATGCAGCCAAAATTCCGAAAATTATATTAGGTAGCCAAACTAAGAAAAGAGTATTTGCCCCAGCTACAGCACCCAATACTTCAGTAATTTTCATGAAAAAGATATATAAAAAAGCGAGTCCGATGCCTGAAGCTAAATTAATACCAATGCCGCCACGTTTCTTTTTTGCAGCTAAAGCTACCGCAATCATAGTTAGAATAAAGGCAGAAATGGGTAGGCTACTCCGTTTTTGTAATTCTACTTTGTAGGCATTTAAATTCTTTACGCCTCTTTTTTCAGACAATTTGATGTAATAGTTTAGATCAGGACTTTTCATTTCTTTTGCCAAATAATCTACATAATAGAGGTCTTTGGGGTAGAAATCAAAAATGGTATCCATTTTTGTGCCTGTTTCTATTTTATCGTCTCCTTCAAGCAGATGTCGTTTGGAGTAATTATTTAATCTATAGGTACTGTCTTTTTCTTGCCATTTAATACTCGAGGCTTTTATTCGATAGGTAAGTGCTGTACTATCGTAGTGTTCATACATAAAATCTGAACCACGATTTTGTTGCATGGTAAAGGTCTTAATGAACAAATAGTCTCCATCATCTAGTTGTAAACTAACATCTCTGATGTAGTTAGCATCTTTTTTGTTTTCAATATATTGGCGGTTGAATTTCGTGAACTTATCATTACTATTTGGCACCACAAAATGATTCATTAGTAAAGAAAACAGTGCGACAATCAATGCTCCCAAAAAATAAGGGTATAATAATCGATTAAAAGAGATTTGTGCAGAATGCATGGCAATAATCTCTGTATTTCCTGCTAGCTTTGAGGTAAATAATATTACTGCGATGAATAATGCAAGAGGTAAAAATTGATTGCCATAGGTGATAATAAAATGTTGGTAATAATCTACGAGGATAATCCAGAAAGTGAGTTCGTTATGATGTAAGAATTTATCAATCTTTTCTGAAATATCTATTGCGATGCCTATAGGTAAAATAATGGCAATGACCAATGCTAAGGTCTTTAAGAATCGTTTTAATATGTAGGCGTCTAGAATTCGCACTCAGCTATAATCTTTTATCCATTTGTTTGACCATTTTATCTTTCCAAACTCTAAAATCTCCCGCTAAGATATGTTTTCTTGCTTCACGAACTAACCAAAGGTAAAAACCTAAGTTGTGAATAGAAGCTATTTGTTTTCCCAATAGTTCTTTTGCTGCAAAAAGGTGACGTAAATAAGCTTTTGAATATTGTAAATCTACTTCGGTTATTCCCATTTCATCAATTGGTGAGAAGTCGTCTTCCCATTTTTTATTTTTGATATTGATGGTGCCATGCGCCGTAAAAAGCATACCGTTTCGAGCATTACGCGTGGGCATCACACAATCAAACATATCGACACCTAATGCGATGTTTTCTAAAATGTTTATCGGGGTTCCAACACCCATTAAATAACGCGGTTTTTCTTTAGGTAAGATGTCACAGACAATTTCTGTCATGGCATACATTTCATCGGCTGGTTCTCCAACTGACAAACCACCAATGGCATTGCCAAATGCATCAGAATTCGCAATATACTCAGCAGATTGTTGACGTAGGTCTTTATAGGTGCTACCTTGAACGATGGGAAACAAAGCTTGCTCATAACCATACAATGGTGGGTTTTCTTCTAAATGTTTTATCGCTCGATCCAACCAACGATGAGTCATGTGCATAGAGCGTTGTGCATACTGATAAGTAGAAGGGAAAGGTGGGCATTCATCAAATGCCATGATGATATCAGCACCAATTTGACGTTGAATATCCATCACACTTTCTGCAGAAAAATTATGATACGAACCATCAATATGACTTTGAAAACGAACACCTTCTTCGGTTATTTTTCGTCTTTCAGCTAGTGAATAGACTTGATAGCCACCAGAATCAGTCAAAATAGGGCGATCCCAATTCATAAATTTATGTAATCCACCTGCTTTTTCAAGGATTTCAGTTTTGGGTCGTAAATATAAATGATAGGTATTTCCTAAAATAACATCAGGATTTATCTGCTCTTTAAGTTCACTTTGATGTACTCCTTTTACAGTACCAACTGTACCAACAGGCATGAAAATGGGTGTTTCAATAATACCGTGATCGGTATGTAAAGCACCTGCTCTTGCTTTGCTGTTGGGATCGTTTGCTTTTAGTTCAAATTTCATTCGCGAGGCGAAAGCCAGTAAAAATTTAGTTTCAATTATTTCGGGCAAATATAAACAAAGCCATGGTTTTGTATGCTAAAGAAAGTATAAACCTGAGTTTGATATAAACTTACAGCCACTTAAGCAATCAAAAAGGTGAAGTCTGAACTTAGAAATAAATGATATATATCGGTTTCTCAAAAACAAAGTTTTTGAGTTAAATTCGTGAACCTGTCTGTCGAATTGGTAGATTCGTGGCAAAACTTATACGGAAGCGAGATGTTAAGTTGATAGAAACACTTGTTTTTTGGGCAACCCAAAGCTTTATTTTTTACATTTGCCTTTTGTAAAATAGTAGCCTATGTCCAAAATTATCTCTGGTTTTTCTAAGATGACCAAACAAGAAAAAACTGATTGGTTAACCGATAATTTCTTTGAGAATCCTATTAAGGCAAAAGAAACCTTACAACAATATTGGAATGAAGACCGTCTGTTACAAGAACTTCACGATGATTTTATAGAAAACACACTTTCTAATTTTTATTTCCCTTTTGGGGTAGCTCCCAATTTTGTAATTAACGGAAAAGACTATGCTATCCCTATGGTCGTTGAGGAAAGTTCGGTAGTAGCTGCCGCATCTTTGGTTGCTAAATTTTGGAGTTCTCGTGGTGGTTTTAAAACAACAATCTTAAGTACCATTAAAGTTGGTCAGGTACATTTTATGTATAAAGGTGATCCCGAAGGGCTACAGTTTTATTTTGATAAAATGAAACCTCAACTGCTTCGTGCGACCGAATCCATTACCAAAAATATGCGCCAACGTGGTGGTGGAATAATCGATTTAGCATTACGAAATAAAACAAAGGAGTTGGCTAATTACTATCAAATTTATGTTACGTTTGATACGCAAGATAGTATGGGTGCAAACTTTATTAACTCTTGTTTAGAAGCGATCGCAGAGGAGTTCAAGCGTTCGGATATAGAGATAGTCATGAGTATTTTATCGAATTATGTTCCAGAATGTTTAGTGCGAGCTGAAGTGAGTTGCCCCGTTAATGATTTATACGAAAATGATGCGGAGCTTTATGCTAATAAATTTGTACAAGCCATAAATATTGCGAATGTGGAGCCTCATCGAGCGGTGACCCATAATAAAGGAATCATGAACGGAATTGATGCTGTTGTATTGGCAACAGGAAATGATTTTAGAGCCGTCGAAGCTGGTGTGCATGCTTTTGCCTCAAGAGATGGACAATATCGTAGCTTGAGTCATGTAGAGATTAAGGACGGGATTTTTAGATTTTGGATTGATATTCCTTTAGCTTTAGGAACGGTTGGAGGTTTGACAAAATTACATCCATTGGCAAAATTGTCTTTAGAGTTATTAGATTACCCAAGTGCTGAGGATTTAATGCAAATCACAGCAGCAGCAGGATTGGCACAAAATTTTGCCGCTTTGAGAGCTTTAACAACCACAGGTATTCAAAAAGGACACATGAAATTGCATTTGAATAATATTATCAAACAATTAGATGCATCTGAAAAAGAAAAAGTGTTTTTAATTAAATATTTTGAGAATAGAACGGTGACCCATAACGCAGTTGTAGATAAATATAGAGAAATGCGAAATAGGAGGTAGGGAAGAGTTCAAAGTTCAAAGTTCAAAGTTCAAAGTTCAAAGTTCAAAGTTCAAAGTTCAAAGTTCAAAGTTCAAAGTTCAAAGTTCAAAGTTCAAAGTTCAAAATAGCATTAATAAAGGTACGGATTTTTGTTGATAATTATTGATTCATAAACCAATTAACACATCAACAAATTAACCCATTAATACATCAACAAATTAACACAAAACAAACATATTATTCCAATGGAAAACTTCTTTTAACTGGAGAATATTTGGTGCTTGATGCTGCTGTTGCTTTAGGTGTTCCCACGAAATATGGTCAAAATTTGGTTGTAAATCCTATTGCTGAATCTAAAATAGAGTGGAATAGTTTGGATGATAACGGGAAAAGCTGGTTCAAAACTTCTTTTGATTTACCGCTTTCTAATCGAGAAGGAATAGGTGATGTCTCACAAAACTTAAATCAAATTTTACTTCAAGCTCAAAAACAAAATCCAGATTTTTTAAATAATAATGATGGTTTTAGTATTCAAACAAATCTCGATTTTCCTAGAGATTGGGGTTTGGGTAGCTCTTCTACACTAATTAATAATATAGCACAATGGGCAAAAGTAGATGCTTTTGAACTTTTGCAAAAAACTATGGGTGGCAGTGGTTATGATATCGCTTGTGCACAAAATGATACACCGATTTTATACCAATTAAAAGATGATAAACCCAGTGTGCAATTAGCTGATTTTCAACCTATATTCCGCGATCAGTTATACTTTATCTACTTAAATAAAAAGCAAAGAAGTCACAAAGAAGTAAGTCGTTATCAAACCATCAAAAAAGGAATAGAGAATGCAGTTAAAACGGTATCTGAAATAACAGATTTGGTAGTTAAATCATCCAATCTAGATGATTTTGAGTTACTTATTCGCGAACATGAAAAATTGCTTGCAAGCATTTTGCAAATGCCAACGATTCAAGAATTGCAGTTTAAAGACTATTTTGGACAGACAAAAAGCCTCGGAGCATGGGGTGGTGATTTCATTTTAGTCACAGGAAATGAGGATACCCCAAAATATTTTCATAAAAAAGGATTTGAAACACTACTTTTGTACGATGAAATGGTGTTAGATTATACAATTTCACAGTAAGCTTTGCGTCTTAGCGTTCCTGCTTATTTGTTAGTAATGGCAGGCAGGTTAGCGGTAAATATACTTAAATGAAAAAAGACATACGATCATATAGTAAAGACGAACTTAGAGAATTCTTTGTGTCGAATGGGCAACAGGCTTTTAGAGGGAATCAAGTTTACGAATGGTTATGGAAAAAAAACACTCATACGTTTGATGAAATGACCAATATTTCGTTGGATACCCGTGCTTTTTTAGAGGAGCATTTTGTCATCAACCATATTGCGGTAGATGATATGCAACGTAGCAGTGATGGAACGGTTAAAAATGCCGTTAAATTATTTGATGGATTAGTCGTTGAGTCGGTTATGATTCCAACAGATTCAAGAACGACTGCCTGTGTTTCGAGTCAAGTAGGATGTGCGATGGGTTGTACTTTTTGTGCCACTGCTAGACTAAAAAAACAACGAAATCTAAACCCAGATGAAATCTACGATCAAGTAGCAGCCATCAATAAAGAAAGCGAATTATATCACGGTCATAAATTGAGTAATATCGTTTTTATGGGAATGGGTGAACCTTTACTCAACTATGAAAATGTGATGAAAGCGATTGACATGATTACTTCAGATGAAGGTTTGGGAATGTCGCCGAGACGTATCACGCTTTCTACCGTAGGAATACCAAAAATGATTAAAAGAATGGCTGATGATGAAGTGAAATTTAACCTTGCCCTTTCTTTACATTCTGCTATTGATTCGGTGCGTTCTAAGATGATGCCGGTGAACGAATCGAGTAATTTAGATGATTTGATGGAGGCTTTACAATACTGGCACAACAAAACAGGAAATCGAATCACTTTTGAGTATATCGTATGGAAAAATATCAATGATAATCAAGAGGCAATTGATGCCTTAGTGGCTTATTGTAAAAGAGTTCCTGCTAAGGTAAACTTGATTGAATACAATCCGATTGATGATGGCGAATTTCAACAGGCTGATTCTAAAATGACTGATAAATATATCTATGAATTAGAAAAAAATAACATTGTGGTAAATGTGCGTCGAAGTCGAGGAAAAGATATTGATGCGGCATGTGGGCAGTTGGCAAATAAGTCTTAATTTTTTATAAAATTCACAAAGTTTTCAGGCGTTAGTATTTCAGTTGAAGCATTGGGATAGAGGTTTGTAAATGATTTAGTGATTTTATGTTTTTTCTTAGCGTTCCATTTTATTTCAAAAGCGGCTAATTGCTGTTTGTAGTATTCTATATAATCAACTTCACTTTGATTATAACTTCGCCAAAAATAAGCTTGAACAGAAGGTCTTACCCAAGCATTCATTTTCTGACGTTCACTAATAATAAAATTTTCAAAAAGTTGACCTTGATCATTTCTAGAAGCTAAATCACTAAAATCGTCGATAATAGCATTGCGTATTCCATTATCCCAAAACAAAATTTTACTCATTTTACTAACTTCTTTTCTTTTGTTTGTTGCGTATGATTTGAGTCGATATATGACATACGATTTCTCTAATAAGTCAATGTAATTTTCTACAGTTTCTGATTTAACATGTAGTTGATTTGCAAGTTCATGAATGGAAACTTCTGATCCAATTTGATAGGCTAAGAGTTTTAAAAGTTTATCTAGTAATTCGGGTTTTCTTATATCTTTCCAGACTAAAACATCTTTATATAAGTATTGTTGCGACAAATTTCTAAGAATTTCTTCTGCTAAATCTCTTTTAATACTAACTTCTGGATAATTACCATAGACTAAATGAAACTGTAATTCTTGTTCAATTTCAAAAGGCGATTGCGTGTCGTATAATTCTGAAATACTAAAAGGATATAAGTGAAATAGAAATTGTCTACCTGTTAGAGGCTCAAAAATAGTGTCAGCTATTTCTAAAGCAGATGAACCTGTGGCGATAAATTGGATGTTCTTAAAATTATCAACGAGTATTTTTAACAACAAACCAGCATTTTTTATTCGTTGTATCTCATCAATTACTATTATTTTATAATTGCCAACAATATTTTTTAAAGTGTTTAGGCTTGCATCTGTTAATCGGTCTCTCACGATATTCTCATCTGCATTTAACCAAAGCGTATTTTCCATATTACCAATAAGATTTCGTAACATGGTGGTTTTTCCAACTTGTCTTGCTCCAATTATAACGATTGCTTTACCTTTAAAAAGTAATTTTTTAAGTGATTTTTCCAGTAATCTTTGATATTCCATAGTAGTACCAATTATAATTATGTTCATACAAAAGTACAAATATTTCCAGCACAATGGAATATTTAATACAAATATTTCTGTTATAATGGAAAAATTAATCGTTTTAAAGTCCTTCTAATCTTTGTAGCACACTTTTTTTATAACTTCGACTAATCGGAATGGCTTTGTTAGTTACTTCAATAAACTCATTGGTAAATGAGGCTATTTTATCTAACGAGATAATATAAGATCGATGAATTCTCAAAAATGAACTACTTGGTAACTTTGCTTCAATACTAGTGATTGTTTCCCGAGTAATATATATTTTATCTAAAGTGTGAATTTTGATATAATCACTTAAACTTTCTATATATAAAATGGCATCAAAATTTATTTTTACCATTTTTCGATCAGATCGAATAAAGATAAAGTCATTCTTCTCTGGAATTAGTTCTTTTGTTTTCCTTGGAGTTATTGAAATGTTGGTATTTAAATATTTATTAATCGCTTGTAAAAAACGTTCAAACGAAATGGGTTTTAAAAGATAATCAACGGCTTGCAAATCAAAACCGTCAACGGCATATTCTCGATAAGCTGTGGTGAAAATAATTTTGATGTTTTTATTAATTGATTTGGCAAAAGACAATCCTGATATCTCAGGCATATTAATATCCAAAAAAATTAAGTCTACAGGTTTAGCATTTATTTCATTAAAAGCCTCCATGGCGTTTTTACAAGAAGCGACGAGCTTTAAATTGTCAATTCTTTTTAAATGACTTTCTAAGATTTCACGAGCTATGGGTTCATCGTCAACTATAATGCAATGGGTGATTTTAGTCATTTTTTAGCGTATTAAGATTGGAAATACTTAAGTTCACGAGATACCAACTATCACTAGTATTACGAGTAAGTTGATGTGTGTCAGGATATAATAACTGCAATCTTTTTTGAATATTCTCCAATCCGAGACCTTTGCTGTTAGCTATCACATCATCTGGTAAAACAGTGTTTTTGATGCTAAATTTTAAGTTGTTGTCTTTTAGTTTAATACGTATATGTACCGATAAAAATCCATCCAATAAATTTCCATGTTTAAAGGCATTTTCTACAAACGGAATTAACAACATAGGAGGAATTTTAGTAGTCTCACTAATTTCATCCGATTTAAAAGAAACTTTGAGTGAATCTTTAAAACGTATTTTTTCTAACTCGATATATTCCTGAATATGCAAAACTTCATCTTTTAATGAAACACTTGGTTTGTTGACTTGGTACAGAATATAGTCTAAAAGGTTGGAGAGTTTTAAGATGATATCAGGTGTATCCTTAGATTGTTTTAACGCAAACCCATAAATGGTATTTAGCGTATTGAACAAAAAATGTGGGTGAATTTGTTTTTTAAGATAGTGTAACTCTTGTTCTTTAATTTGTAAATGAGTTTCTAAAATTTTATTTTGTAATTCTTTATTTTGAGAAGTGGTCTTAAAGTTGTGATTTAGTAAACTTATAAAACTGACTATTCCAACTACTAGATAAACCAAAATCAAAACAAATACAAAGTTACGACTCATCGGTGGCATCTTTGAAAACTCTAAGTTGCTGAGGAACATAAAACTCCCAAAAATAGCGAGCAAAATAAAATAAGTGGATATGATAAGTGTGTACGTGCTATACAGTACAAATAATTTATAGTTCTTTTTAAGTAAATATTTTGGAATGAGTAGGTAAACAACTAGGTAAGTGGTTACCATGGTAACAGGCAACAAAAGACTTGAAAACCAAGTTACATATTTTGTGTTATCAGAATTATAGCTAAAAAAATAGACAAAGAAGAACCATACCCCAACCCAAAAAAGAAAATGAAGTGGTACAAATTTGGTTTTATTCAAGTTGTTGCTATTCATCAATGCAAGATGCACATTATATTTTAATCAAATCATTTTTATAGACCAATGACCTCTTTCTATCCTTTTTTAACAGAATAACGTATTTTTATACGCTGATAATGTTATAACACAAGCCAAATCATTCATCTGTCGCAAATTTATTTATGGTAAGTTGTTAGGTCTTACTTTTGACTATGTTTAATTTAAAATCTATTTATTATGAAAATCTTATTTGAACGAATTATTGAAGGAGGCGTATTTTTCATGGTTCCTATTGTTTTATTATTAATTCTAATTATGGTATTAATAGTTAAAGGAATATTACAGAGAAATCAAGATAACACCAAAACAATTTCACTGATAGCTTCCATATCTTTATTTACAATTGTTTGGGGATTTCTTGGGCAAACAATAGGCTTAATTACTGCCTTTGATTACATTCATGGCCAAGGTGACGTATCGATGGGAACTCTAGCAGGTGGATTAAAAGTTAGTTTTTTAGCACCACTTTTTGCCATGTTCACATTTCTAATCGGTAGAATCGGCATTATTATACTTACGTGGATGGGGAAAGAATAAAGAATAACAACATTTAAAAAAGAAACTCTTGGTTTTTACAAACAAAAAGTTGTCTTTTTTTTGTGCTTAAAAAGTCCTTTTATCTACATCTTTAATGAATTGTATAAGACCTTTGAAAAAAGTCTTTTGATCATCATATTGTGAGAGATGGCTTCCATTTGGACAATATAAAAAGCGACCATTTTGAACTTCTTTAGACATCCATTCCATATGTTTAGGATCCATGGTGTCATATTGTGCACCAATAACTAGTGTTGGAACACTTATGTTTGGTAATTCAGATTTTACACTCCAGTTTAATAGCGTAGCATTACCTGAAATACCAAACTCGCTGTAACCCTGCATA
>JGI24023J19991_10002900_pt1 | contig 12275 bp, 6 predicted proteins | sample Cruoilmetagenom1_FD_19991 | JGI IMG/M metagenome (IMG submission 19991)
TAGACGCCATAGCCATTGGAATCCGGATTGACACCGCTTCCAGTAATGATGTAGAGGTAATCGTTATAAGTGGAAAGCGTCCAAATCGGGAACTCGGTTGCGGGCGGGCTAACCTGCTGCCAGGCGTCGTTCCCCCTTGCGGGGTCGGCCGACGCGACCATAAAACCGACGCCAATGTAGTCGCTGGCGGTGGCGTACAGTTTTTTCTTGTAACTGACCAGCGAACGGAAACCGCGCGGCTTCAGCTCGGGCGGTGCGTTTTTCACAATATCACCCAGGAATGTCCCCGGATCATTTGGAATGGGCGCCCAGTCACGTCCATTGACAGACCGAAGAATCCGCGGTGGTGGAAAACCGCGCCTGTCGTAGGGTGGGATTTTCTCATATAGCGAAGCCGCTGAGACTCCTCCTACGTATAGCGCGAGCGTCCCATCCGGCTCTTCAAACACGGCCATGCCGCGGAAACCGATATCCCGCGCGGTAAATTTCGTGGGCCTGCGGCGCAGATTCCAGGCAATTGGAATGTCTTCAGGGGATTTGTAAACGAGCTCCCATTTGCCTTGTTCTTTGTTTTTATGATGGCCATCCTTTTTATCTTTACCGCCCTTATTAGGGGTAAACCTCCAGATCTCGGCTGAGAGTTCAAGATCCCGCATGTCGGGTGGACATGGGTTAGACAGCGGGGGATAGACCTTAATTCCAACCTGAACCTCCGCGGTTGCATAGCTCGCACAGTCCGGTTCGCGCCCGGTTCCGACGTAGAGCTTGCCTTTGAACCACTTCATGGACCAGATCCAGTTGTTGTGGATATCTCCCAGGCCGGAAAGGGACTGCTGACTGAAATCGGATGCGATCAATGACCGGTCAAAACTGATCCGATGATGGAAAAAATAAAATGTGTGGATACCGAACCGGCTATGAAAGTGATTTGCTTCGAAAACCCCGAGATCCTGCGCGTATGTCTCCGGAAGCCGGCTTCGGTCGAGTGTCACGAGTCCGTCATTGAAGGCTCCGCCTGTCAGGCCACTGAGAATTCCGCCGGTCACCACGGTCAGGGGATTACCCTTTGAGGTCGTCCCGGCAGCGGTAAAATGCGGTATCCCGGCCTTGGCGAAGATCGGGTCCGCTATCGCCCGGAATGCCTGGACGTTGGGCGTTCTCAGGGCGGCGATGCCTGGGGTCAAAAGACCCAAGCGTCGCGCCGTCGGACGTCCTGGACCAAACGCCCAGTCCGCCAGTTCGCTGCCCTGGTTCGGAGCGGCGATAGTGAAGACCGCCTGGACCAGGTTCGCAATCCGCTCATCCAGGCCATAGTCATAACCATACCTGTGCTTGTCGTCATCGTCGTCGTCTTTGTCATGACCACGGCCATGTTTGTCGTCATCGTCATCGTCATCGTCATCGTCATGACCACGACCGTGTTTGTCGTCTTTGTCATGACCACGCCCATGTTTGTCGTCATCGTCATGACCACGGCCATGTTTGTCGTCATCGTCATGACCACGCCCATGTTTGTCGTCGTCATCATCATCATCACAGCCGTATCGGTCATCCTTGTCATGCCCACGGCCATGCTTATCGTCTTTGTGATGACCACGGCCACGCTTGTCGTCGTCGTCATGACCACGGCCGTGCTTGTCGTCATCACAGAACACAGGTGTGAGCATGGCCGCTTGCGTGTCGAGCGCGCCCTTCGAAAGAGCGATCACGTAGAACTTGTCTACATCGTAGTATTTGGCCACCTTGGGAAACAGCGACTTCAAGACGATGGCGTTGTTGCGAATAGTGTCGTCGTTCGCCGAGCCGTCTCTATTGATATTAATGAAAGCGGTCCGATAGCCGGACACGAAGGCGAGCTTATACATATTGTTGCCCACCCACCAGTCTGATGCTTTTCCTCTCAGACCATGGACGAACACCAGCACAGGTCCTTCTGGGTCCGAGGGAATCTCGCCAAAGAATATATTCCGGGGGAAACCCGGTTTTGGCACCGGCAGAAATGGATCTGCCGCCGTGGAATTAATGCTGTCGTCCCCCTCACCACCTGCGCCATCACCCACTTCGCCGCAGCTCGTCAGACCAATCGCCAGCGTCACCACGGTAAACAGCCAGACGATGCCATGTCTGCTAAGCAAACGAATATTAAAGGTGTGCATAGACCCCCCCCGGTTCCTATTCCAAAAAATCACCCCACGCAATTAAGAATAGATCAGAATCGGCAAATTGCTACTTCCGATTGCGCAATAACAGGGTATATTCCTGGTTAGTTCAGGGGTGAATGGCACGTCGCTTAAGCGGTTTCTTAATCGATGTAGGGTGGGTTAGCGTTTTTTGCGCGCCCGAACGAAGTGACAAAGTGCCCTTGGGGTGCGCCCGAACGAAGTGACAAAGTGCCCTTGGGGTGCGCCCGAACGAAGTGACAAAGTGCCCTTGGGGTGCGCCCGAACGAAGTGCCCTTGGGGTGTACCTCACCAAGCGTCGCGTAGCAACACAACACTTTTTCAATGAGTGCCTAGCAGCACATCTGGTAGGTGACGGCACAAACTGCGTGCCTAACCCACCCTACATTTTGGCTTACAGTTCAGGGGTGAAATCCGCCGGTGAGTCGCTTCAGGGTCGGACCAGAATGACCCACGGTCTGGGAGGAAGTGCCGTCGCACGATGGCATATCCATCGGTTGACCGATGGCATAATCAAGTATGGGACAAAGTCTGAATGGTGCACGAAATTCTATCGTGCACCCGACTTGGGCCATGGCGTGGTTCGTCGCCTGCGTCGCTGCTAGCCGGTTGGAGGCGCTGCCGTCTGTATACTGTCCCGGCCCTTGATAGGTACTTCGTTGATGGTTTTGCCCTTCAGAGTGCCCTCCGTGTCACCGGGCTGAAAACCCGTTTTCCGGATTTCGAAACGGCAGACCAGATCGGCTAGCGCGTCACTATTGACGTCCTCGACCCAACAGTTAGGAATAGCACCGCCATGGCGATGCAAGGAGTCTTCATTCCCGCTACGGCCAAAAGTGAGGGAGCCCCGATCCACCACGGACGAGGCATCGAAGGCGGCAGTCGACAGTATCGCCACAGGGATCTTCCCGTTGCTCTTGGTATTTACCCAATTGGGATACCTGCCGGGTTTGATATCTATCTGGACGGCGATGAGGGCACGACGTCCGAACACCACATAGCTTTGACCGGCACTTTCGCGGCCATCCACATCGGCGGGCGGCGCACCAACGACCAGATCATCGAGCCCGTCGCCGTTGACGTCCCCGGCCCCGGCGACGCTCGCGCCGGCCTGGTCGCCGAAAGCGATACCATTGACCAGGAAACCATTGCGGCCATTGAGCGCGATCGCCTCGACCGTGGCCGGAAAGCCCTGATCCGAGCCGAACACAACATAACTTTGACCCGTGTGAAAGTACGTGTACTGCGCCCCGATGAGCAGATCATCGAACCCGTCGCCATTGACGTCCCCGGCCCCGGCAACACGCCTGCCAGAGTTGCCGAATGGCGCAATGCCGTTGACGACAAAACCGTCGGTACCATTGAGCCCGGCCGCCTCGACCGTGGCCGGAAAGCCCTGATCCGAGCCGAACACGACATAACTCTGACCGACGACCGTGGCACCGGTACGGTCACCGAGCGGCGCCCCGACGATGAGATCGTCCAGGCCGTCGCCGTTGACATCCCCGGCCCCGGCAACGCTCCAGCCTGAGTAGTCAACTCCAACAATACCGTTGATCACAAAGCCATTGTTGCCAGTGAGCTCGGCCGCCTCGACCGTGGCCGGAAAGCCCTGGGCCGAGCCGAACACGACATAACTCTGACCGGCGTAATAGCGAGTACCGGCGTGAGCGTTTGGCGCCCCGATGATCACATCATCGAGCCCGTCGCCATTGACGTCCCCGGCGCCGGCAACGCTCGAGCCGGAGTCATCATGTCCATAAATCCCGTTGATCGCGAATCCGTTGGCCCCATCAAGCCCGGCAAGCTCGACCGTGGCCGGAAAGCCCTGGGTCGAACCGTACACGACATAGCTCTGACCGGCACCTGATCGACCATTCGCATCAGCGCCTGGCGCCCCAATGATCAGATCATCGACACCGTCGCCGTTGACGTCCCCGGCCCCGGCGACGCTCCAGCCGGCCTGGTCACCGAAGGCGATGCCATTGACCAGGAAACCATTGCTGCCATTGAGCGCTGCCGCCTCCACCGTGGCCGGAAAACCCTGGGCCGAGCCAAAGACGACATAGCCTTGACCGGCGAATTCGAGCCCGTTGGGGTCAGCGCCTGACGCCCCGATAATTACGTCATCGAACCCGTCACCGTTGATGTCCCCCGCCCCGGCAACACTCGCACCGGACTGATCAGCCGCAGCAATACCGTTGATGACAAAGCCGTTGCTGCCATTGAGCTCCCCCGCTTCGACCGCGGCCGGAAAACCCTGGACCGAACCGAACACGACATAGCTTTGCCCAGCGCCGGCTCGGCCATTTGGATCAGCGCTTAGCGCCCCAATGATCAAATCATCGACCCCGTCCCCATTGACATCCCCGGCCCCGGCGACACGGCCCGAGGCGTCCCCCGCCATAATGCCGTTGATGGCAAAACCGTCAGTCCCATCCAGGGCCGCAAGCTCAATTTTCCGCGGAAACACGCTGGCGGTAACCGCCGTTGCGATAGCGATCAACCCTATGGCAGTGACGACCCGAGAAAGTGTCATTGGAACTGGACCGATCTCTTTTATGGCTTTGGTTTCACCCTCCATGTCTCGCTCCTTTGTGCTTTAGTTCAATGGTGGATATCCCATCGCTCACATAATCGATTACCGGCTTCAGGTTTAACGTCCACCCGTGACTCGTTTCAGTATCTGGCCAAAATAGACCTTCTCAAACAGCCAGTTGGGAAGAACGCGGCGCAACGCGAGAACTGATTTGGCGCGATTGCCGATGACATAACGAAGCGCAGGGCGGGGTTCCGTGAGCGCACGATGCACAGCCATGGCCACCTGCCGGGGAGTGACGGTGGCCGATGCTACAAGAGAGTCGGCGAGCGTTTGGGCGCGTTCGAACCAATCCTGATACGGGCTGCTCCCGTCTCTTGCGCCGTGTGCGACGCGATTTTCACGGTCCCATATGTCGGTTCCGACGATACCCGGTTCGATGATACTAACATGGATATTCAGCGGAGCGAGTTCGAGCCATAACGACTCACTGAATCCTTCCAGCGCGAATTTGCTGGCCGCATAACCGGTCGAGGCCATTGAACCGATCCGTCCGCCGATGGAGCTCATCATCACAATACGTCCATTCCGCGCAGGCCTCATCACCGGAATGACTTTGCGGGTCAGCGCCATGGCACCGAAAAGATTCGCTTCGAATATCTCTCGAATCTCCTCCAGAGTCAGGTCTTCAAAGTATGCAAGGCGGACGATGCCGGCGTTATTCACCAGGGCATGAATACAATGATCCCTTTCCAGAATAGTCTCGATGGCTTGCGAACGCGAAACCTCATCCGTCACGTCAAGGCGCACACAATGCAGGATCCCGGCCCGATGTGCCGCTTCTTTTTCGAGTTCGCTTGCGACACCTGGATCCCGAACTCCTGCCCAAACGCGAAAACCTTTCTCTGCCAGGGTTAGAGCGGTCTCACGCCCAATGCCTCGAGAGGCTCCTGTAATCAGGACGTTTCGCGTTGTTTTCGGATCCTTCGATTGCAAAACACCACCTTTATCGCACTCCGAGACTGAGCATGGTTTAGACTTGTCTCTTTCAGCCGCAGAATTCAGTCTCCTTACTCCATATAACCCAGCTCTCTCATTCGTGCTATGAGCCGTGCTTCCTCATCTGACGTGAGCTGAGTCTCCGTTTTTGGACTCTGCCACTCCGCGGCCTTGTAGACCGTCCGCCCACCCACTTTGATGGGATCATCAGCCAGGGCGTCCGCTTCAAAGATGCGCTCTGGGACCTTCCCATCCAGGTCTTCCGGTACTTCAATCCCGAGGGTGTACAGGACCGTCGGCGCCACGTCCACGATCGACAGCTCTTCCGCGGTCGCACCAGGCCGGATTCCCGGGCCTGAGGCAATGAACACCCCTTCAGGTCGGTGGGCTCCGGCGATCTGATCCCGGCGCGTCAGAATTTCTGAATTCGGTAATATCGATACCAGGCCGCCGTCGCGCGTCGCCAGCGTCAAATCCGGGGCCAAGGGTTTGAAAGGCCCTGAGAAGGCCTCGTCTCGCGTCCAGATTTTCGTGACAATGGGCTCGCCGGAGTCCGGGTCTCTGACTTCCAATAATCGAGCGCTTAACTCCGAGATGAAGGGATAATACTCCGAATCCGCAAGCCCTCGGTCGTCACCAGAATTAATGAAAATCCCGTTACTCGTGGGAGTGGTTGCAAACGCCTTTGTCTTACTCCAATCAAGCTCAAAGGTATGTCTCGCGACGTGCCCTACACCTATCATAGCGTCACCATGCTCCGCATGGTTTGAACCGGACCAGGTAAGATAGCCGTTTTTCTCCAACCAGGCATTTACATTGAAGACCTCGAACGTCGGCCCGAAGCCGTGGTCCGAGACCACAAAAATGCGGGTTTCGGGTCCGACCAGCTCAATGATTCTTCCAATCAGCTGATCCAGGCGCCTGAAATAGTCCAGGCAGGCCTCGCGAATTCGTCGGTCCCGCTCCGTAGTAAGCGTGTGTGCAAAAGCCGGATCTACAAACCTCCAACACAAATGTTGGAGTTTGTCGACACCGTCAAACAATACCGCCATCAATTCGCATTCATCTTTTTGCATCAAATACTCAAAGATCTTAAACCAGTTCTCTTCGCGGCGTGCATGCAGCTTGACCCAGTCGACATATTCATCTTCCGGACAGCCCTCGATCGCCTTATCCTCCAGCTCGATGTCGATTGCCAACTCGCGCAGGTTAAAATCCGGGAGATTGTCAAACTCATTGACGAGGCCTTCCGGGTGACATGCCAAACGCATCAACTTCCATGGAATCCACCCAGGAACGATAAACCCGGGGACCTCCGGCGGAGGGTACATCAATGGAAAATTGAGACTGGTAACCTTCTTTTGGTGGCGTGCAGCGATGGACCAGATCGTTTCGGACCCGATATCCTGAAAGTTGGTAAAACGAATGTGATGGTTGTCAGCGGATTCGCGCCGGAAAAAATCAAAAACGCCGTGGTTACCCGGAGTGCGCCCTGTCATCAATGATGTCCATGCGGGGGGCGTAAGGGGCGGCACGACGGATTTCAAAATCGCTTTCGTGCCAGACCCCATCAAGCTGCCCAGAGCAGGCATTACTCCGTCAGCGATTAGAGGATCAAGCACGGTAAAAGTCGCACCGTCCAGACCCAGAATCAGAGCTTTCATGAACAGGATACCTCCATCTTTTCCTAACTAAGTTATTCTTCCACACATTTCGCCCGCTTACTGCTAAGGCGGGCCCTGAGCCGCCAAGCCGTCTGGCTCGAGCCCGAAGGCCGTGTTGACTCCGTTAAACCAGAGCGATTACTTGACAAATCTTCGAATTGCGCAGCCTCATCCCCTTCGCTCACCATTTCATATGCTAATCGGAACTTGGATGGCAGCAATGCGCCTGAATCCAGACAGCCGGATGATCAGATTTTGCTCTCGCAGCATTATTCTCCCCTAGCCACGTAAAGGCGGTTTATTTTGCATTCCGCAACGCTAAGATCAGCAGCCCTCCCCTATTTGTGTCTCGATCCGTTCGGAAACCGCACGGATCATAATGGCAACGTCATAAACGCTTATGCCGAGCTATCCTAACCGAAGACTTCGGCACAGTCTATCGTCTCGGCGAAACAGGATCGGCGCGGGCACCGATTCAAACCCCCAATCCAGTCGCAGTCATCCTGCATTCGCGCATCGTTTCTCCGCCCTTCGCCGTCACCCCCACCGCGGTGCGCCCGCAATGCTTTTTCGGCAGACGCGGCCGGTGTGGGTCCATCTCGGCGTTGAGCCCGGAATGATGGAGATTCTCGCGTCAAATGCAGAGCGCAACTGTTTTGCCGCACGGGTGGCGTCACGACGAGTCCCAAGGGAACGATGGAATCGCAAAGCACGTCGGTCGTAGCAAAGCCAACGGCCTTGGTCGCAAGGACTTCGATGTTTCGGCTTTAGAGGTGCATGGCCGGATGTCGGCAGGCGACGCCGCTTACGATTACCTGGGTCCGAACGATTCCAAATGGCCATCGGAGAGCAAAATGATGAAACGCTGGCCGATAAAAAAGGCAAGCCGAAGGCGTACCTACCGGTCGAAGGTGCGAGAATACTTCCGTACCGAGCGCGACGGTACATAGACTGTTCCAGTCCAGTACTTTACAATCGGAACCGTGTTGCACTGTCACTCGGCTGTACGTCCACACGGCTGTGTAACGGCTCGGCCACGCGGCAGGCAAAGCGTATTCAGGCAACGCCTGGCGCGTGGAATCTCTAATCTGGAAGGCGGTCAGTTATGCACAAACAGTATGGTGATTCGGAAAGAAATGAGATCATTGTTGTCTCGGGACTGCCTCGGTCCGGTACGTCTATGATGATGATGATGCTGGACGCTGGAGGTATCGAGATCTTGACCGATAACGTGCGCACGGCTGACGTGGACAATCCTAAGGGTTACTACGAATTTGAGCGGGTAAAATCCCTGTCTAAAGGCGACACCCAGTGGTTGCCGCAGGCCCAGGGTAAAGCCGTTAAGATCATCTCTAGCCTGCTCAAGTTTCTTTCTCCTGAGTATCGTTACAAAATCATCTTTATGAGGCGGCGGATCGACGAGATAATGGCATCTCAGTCCAGAATGATCGATAACCGCCAAGAAAATTCTGCTCGAGTTCCGGACGCGGAGATGTCAAATCTTTATGAGAAGCATTTGCAAGCTACCCTGGCATGGCTCAAGGGGGAAGACTACATCGAGCACATAGAGATTAGCTATAATGACATTCTTCGCGAGCCCGAGAACACGCTTTCAGCCCTGCCTTCATTTCTCGAATACCCGCTTGATACAGATCGAATAATTTCAACGATCGATCGATCGCTTTACCGTCAAAAGAGCAGCGCCTAACCGGTAGCGTACGGCCTTGCAAGAGAGGCCTCATGCCCACACATGGCTAAACGGCGCGTAAACGGGTGAGCCGAGACGGGCCTAATGGCAATGCGTTAGAAAATCTGACAACTTAATGTTGTTGGCCGATCTCCATCAAGACGTGCCTGCCGCTAGGCCGAGCGCGCTGGAAACCACGTTTCACACCGTGACGGATGGCCACGGACTGTGCTGACAGCGAAAGCGCCCACCGCCCGTGATATCCTAAGACCCGCTGATCCCCCTTCTTCCACCGTTTGTCTCTGCCTCGTCCTGCACCGATGGCCACCGTGCCGATGTTGCATAATAATGGACCCTATAGATCGTTGACCGCCTCTTCATCGTCCTTGGCCAACAGATCCGCCTGATGTCGCATCCATACCATATTTCCTTAACGATAGTTCTGTATGGTTTTGGAATCGAGCTGAAACGACAACCCATTAAGGCAAACATCCTTACGGAGGAGGTACTGCTTATGAGACGCGCTGGCTGTTTCCTGATCTTTTTTTTCATCCTGCTCTCTCCGTTGATCACTGTCTGTGAAGTACTTGCCGCGGATACGCGAACGCACGGCATGCTGATCATTGGCGATGATATGGCAAATGAAATCTTTCATGTTGGGCCGGGTGATCGACATTTTCATACCGGCCCCGTGGTCATCAAAAATTCTGGGCTACTTTTGGTGCAGGAAGGAGAATTTCATATTGATGGAGATGATGCCCAGATTGCTGTAAAGCACAGCGGCAAAATGGTTTTTGTGGATTCCTTTTTTCATATGAAGCAGTCCTACATCAATCAGCATACGGTGGCCGCGACTCAGCATGGAAGCATTGAATTTTACCGTTCGACTATAAGCGCTGATGGTTCCATCGATTTTTACGTATTGAACGACAACTCTAGATTTCTTGCGGAAAATACTACATGGCTCAATTGGTCCACATGGTATCCCTCAGATCAAAGCTCGCTCACGCTGAATAACGTGACCTTTGCCGGTGATATCGTTATCAGTGATGCGCCAACTATCACTATAAAAGACACCTCTCACGTCATGCCCTGGTTACAGTTTCCCCGGGGGGCTTGGGTCAATACAAGTTTGCCGAAAGGGTCGCCTTTCCGATGGTCTCCTGTTTCAAAAACTATCAATAACAGTGTACCCGGATTTTTCGGTATTCCCTGGACTCTGGAAATTACCAATACCGCACATGTGCTATGGGGCATCCAATCCATGCCAGGCAGTGATGTGACGATCCGCAATAGCGAACTGGCTTCTGCCCTTTTCGCATTTATGGGGAACGATACCTTTGTCGCACAAGGTGACTTTAAGAACGATACTTTCTATCGTGATCAAACGTTCTCGTTGGCACCAGACAGAAAGTTAAACCTGGTAAATACCCATGTGAGATGGTGGAAGATCGATCCAAGAGAACGTGTAGATTTCCGCGCGAGCGACATCATTATTGCCGAGATGATGTTGCATAACAACGCGAAAGCGCGCGTCACGAATAGCATTTGTGAAGGACAGACGGTTCATGTCGGGACTATGGACAGCGCGTACCTGCACTGGAGAGATGGTCAGATATTGACCCATGTCAGCGCATGGGACTCTTCAACCATGGTTCTGGAAAACACGATTGTGGATTGGACAAGACAGAAAATTCTCGGCACTATGCCTCAGCCGAATCTGGCACATAATGCGTCGCGTTTATATTGCCTCAATACCGAGTTCGTAGATGGACGGGATCGAGATTACAAACCGGATTATCTGCCAGAGGCAAAGGACTCTGCTGTGGTCATGTATGAAAAGATCAATTATCCGGTATCCGGGGCCGCTGTCAGAAAAGGCCTTGTGAATGTATTGGGTTCAGCCTGGATAGAGACCGGTGCTGATAATCTTTTTCTTATATCGTTTGATTCCTATGAGTTGTCCTATCAGCGTGATGGCGACCAAAATTGGACCGTGCTCGAAAGTTCGCGCATCCAAATGAAAAATCCCGGCAGGCTCGCCGTTTGGGATACCCGGACTTTATCCCGTGGCAGTTATAAGCTCAGACTTAAGGTCTACACCAACGGATTTCCACCGAAAGACCCTACCGAGAACTTTCCTTTAATCGTGGACAATATTGTAGTGCGGTGAAAATGCATTGAGCGGCACTGCCAATCCCACTATGGCCCGTTGCCATCCAGGATGCCATTCTCATCCCGGTCAATACCCATGCGATTGCCGGAACCCGGTGGCACGCCCATGATGCTCAGGATGTTACCGGCCTTGATTTTCACTGCGAGTTGCAGGGAAGTAAACGGACCCACTCCGGTCTTGTCCGCGACCCAATCATCGGAGGCAGGCCGATACAACAGGCCTCGGACCTGACCGTCAATCGTCCCTTTGGCGATGAGGTCGATGTTGCCGGTTTTCGCCTGGCCGACAAGTATCGCCCAATTCTTGAGAATATCCGGGTCGCTGATATTGGACTCCCGCAGCGTGATGGTATAACCAACGGCTGGGGCCATCCCCGTGTCAAAGCACATCACGAAGGCCTGCAGGTTGAGTTTCTTCTCCGCATCGTCGCGGAAGTTCTCGAAAACCTGGCTGGACAACAGGAGGAAGAGATTGGGCATGACGCCATCGCTGTTCAATCCAAAGCCGTCGATCGTCTCTGTTTTGCCTGGCGTAAAATTCAGTTTCTTGTAGATATTGCGCAGGTGCGGCACCTTTAGCGGCTGAGTCTGCGCGGGCCGTCTCGTCGGTGTGATAACGTTATTCGTTCCGGGACCTGGATCAGCGGTGTGGCAAGTATTGCACTTGAAATCCGGCTTATAGAACTCGTTCAGAAAGGTGTCGAGGCCGGCGTTCGGGTCGCCTCCCATGATACTGCTTGGCAGCGAACGATCGAGAAGCTGGTTCGGGTTAGGCTGAAACTGAATGGTGTGAATGAAGTCGGTAAAGGCCTGCATATCAACGGAAGACAGCGTGCTGCCGCCCATCAGCGTGTCGAAGGCGGGATTGAAAGCCTGGAAATTGGCACGATCGCCGCGCCAGTGCAACGGATCAAGGTCCTTGAGACCCCGAAGCGTCTGCGTCACCATCGGGCCCTTCATCGGGTGCAGCGGCAGCGGGAAGTCGTTTTCGATTACCCATGCAAGCTCTCCGCCCGGGTCGCCCAGATCCC
>JGI24023J19991_10002901_pt1 | contig 12275 bp, 9 predicted proteins | sample Cruoilmetagenom1_FD_19991 | JGI IMG/M metagenome (IMG submission 19991)
GTCCGGGATTGATGGCGCCGGCTGACTTTAACTCCTGGTAAGAGGGGATGGATGCTGATGTTGTCCCTGGTACCGTCCAGCGTAATACCGGTATCCAGACATTCTCAAAGTTGGAGTCCTTGAGTCCATAAAGGCGTCTGTCATAGGCGGTTGATGATGCATAAACTACAGAGTTCCGGTCGCCTGTGAGCAGCAGTTGAGCGCGGATTTTGCGCGCCTTGCTGGGTTTGGCAACGATGAAGACGGTATCTGCCGGTGTCTTCATGGCTGATTCAACGGTGTTGGTAAAACGGCTGGCTGCCTGCGGGTAAATCACCCTGGCTGTGACTGATCCGCCCAGGGAGTGCCAGCGTAGGCGAAAGCCTTTTTCATAACGGCTTCCCCAACTGGTGTTCGGGTAGATGATGGATGCGGTGCGATGTCCGTCGGCAAAGGCTTTCTCCGCGATCATCTCTCCCTCTGCTACGGGCGAGAGGCCAAACTGATAGACTCCCTTTGGCGAGTAATTGCTCACCTGGTTGAGAGTAATCGTAGTGGAGTTGATGCCTTTGGAGACGACCTGCTGGACGGAAGGTTTGCTGAGTGGCCCGAGAATCATGGCTGCCGAGTCTGTCTGCCCAATGGTGTCGGCGAGGTTGCTGCTGTCAACATAGCGCAGCGTCGGACGTTTTCCCTCAGGCTGACGCGCATGCATCGACTCAATTCCCTTGCGTACAGCATTGGCGGCATTGGCATAGACGCCGGAGGAGGGGAGCAAAACAGCGATTTCACCAGTCGTGACATTTGAGGTGACGACTGCTTCGTTTGCAAGCGCCACTCTGATGCGCGAAGCGGAAGCCTCGTCACCTGCTCTTTCATAATAGGTCAGAGCTTTTTGCAGATAATCGGTACGTTGTTTGCCTTTGTTAGAACGCGCCTGGAGCTCATACAAATAGGCAGCTCCAGCGTAGTCGCCCTTGTTTGCTAATGCTTCGGCGCGATCTGAACGGGCTTGATTGACACCGAAGCCAAAGGTATCCAGCCCCATTGACGTACATCCGGAGATGGCTAGGGAAAAGGCGAGAACAGCAGCAGGGAAAAGCTTTTTTAGTGGTAGCATAGTATTAGTACCAGAATAAGTTAAATAACTCTCGCAGTATCCTGAGTGAAGGGCTGGATGTCAATGCAAACAGGCAGGCTATATATTGTTGCTACCCCCATCGGGAATCTTGGGGATATCACCCGTCGGGCTGTCGAGGTGCTGAAACGGGTTGATCTGATTGCCGCAGAAGATACGCGGCACACAGCGGGATTGCTTTCACATCTTGGAATTGATACGCGAACACTCTCGTTTCATGAGCATAACGAGCATCAACGATCACAGCAACTTGTCGAGTTTTTACTTGCCCGGCAGGATATCGCCCTGGTAAGTGATGCGGGAACCCCCCTGATTTCTGATCCCGGTTACCGCATTGTTTGCGCATGCCGGGAGAGAGGCGTTGATGTCATACCAGTGCCCGGAGCAAGTGCAGTTATTACAGCATTGTCAGCGTCAGGACTGCCGACCGATCGTTTTCTGTTTGATGGATTTCTGCCGCGCACACAGGAAAAACGTCTGAAACGTCTGCAGCAACTGCGGGATTTTCCCTCGACGCTGGTCTTTTATGAATCGACTCATCGCATTCTACAATGTCTGGAGGATATGCTTGCGCTGTTTGGAGAGTCTCGCCGTGTGGTGGTTGCGCGTGAACTGACCAAGCAATACGAAACTATTCTCGATCAGCCGCTCGGCCAATTGCTGCAAACGATGATTGCAGATACGAATCAGCAGCGTGGTGAATTCGTGGTTATGGTTGCAGCAAGTGAGAGCCGGGTCATGGAGAGTGGTTCTGTTGAGAGAGTCCTGCAGGCTCTTGCAGGGGAGATGCCGCCCAACCAGGCTGCAAAAATCGCTGCACGCATCACTGGCCGGCCTAAGCGAGAGCTTTACCAGCTGCTGTTGAAGCTGAAATAGAGCCGCATGGAGTTCCCTTTTTGATACTGGTCAAGAGTATTGTTCTATATCTCTAAACAACCGCGAAGGTTGAGAGTAGAATGTACGCAGGATAATTCGCAAGCATAGAAAAATGAATAAATTATTGAGCTCTATCAAATCCAGGTTTTTTCACTGTGAGCATAAGGCGAAGTGTTCAAACATGAATGGTTCACTTGCTGAACGCGTAGCCGTGTTGATGAAAATTGGCAGTGTTGCACTCGCTAAAAAGCAATTGCCGGGAGAAAGCGATGCAGGGATGGCTGCATATCTGACAATGTTTGACTCTCTTTATGCAGAATTCACGGAGATTATGGAGGCCAGAGAGAAGAATATCCTGAAGTGCCCATTGAGTGATGAACTCAAGGTCTCCCTGGCAGAGCTTCGCTATGTCGTTGTCTCCCTGCAGCGGGATGTGGTTTCATTCGAACCGATTATCGGCGTCCTGGGCGCTGAGGCAACTCATGATTCTCCGCTCGCTTCGTAACTTCTCAATATCCCCGTGCAATTCGCAGCCAGAAGGCAGCTCCTACGGTATGTGCAAATTCCAAATAGATATAGGTCATCTGACCACTCCTGCGTTTGCTATATGCACTACCTGTAGAAGCGGCCTTCTGGCCGCGAGATGAAGTCGTCAGTCAAGTGATTATGTAGAATCTACCGACCAACACTTAACGCAGACAGAACCTTTCGTATTGACGTAAATTGCTTTGTGGCGTAGTTTTTATCCCATCTCAGACGAGAAGCTAAATCATGTCTAAATCCACTCTCCCAACTATCCAGATTGCTTCCCTGACTGAGGTCAGGGGAGATGGAATGGAAGCCTGTATCATTGATGAATATACCAATGATAAACCTCTTATTACTATAGGCAGTGAGACGATCCTGGCCGGTCATCTGGGATCCTACGTGGCGATTCGTCAGTCTGATATCAGTGTTCTGGCGTTGGTTCACAGGATGAGTGAGAGGGATCGTACAGATCCCAAAGGCAGGAGTTATACGGCCCGATATATCTCTTTGATTCCTGTTGGTGAAATTCAGCAGGACGGCAAATTTATCCGTGGCGTCAGACATTATCCGACACCGGGGGCAAAGGTCTTTGCCGTAGGTTATGATGAGATTAATGCGATCTTTGCAACGTTCAGGGAGTATGGTTTCTATATTGGTCAACTGGCGGCGAAAAAAGATTACCATGTCAGCCTTGATCCCCGCGCGCTGTTCGGCCGCCATTTTGCTATCCTGGGCCAGTCCGGTTCCGGAAAATCCTGGACAGTAACGAGTCTGCTCCAACATACACTCAAGGCTATGCCAAAATCCCATATGATCATTCTGGATCTGCATGGGGAGTATTGCTGGGAAGATGAGCAGGGTGTCAGGAAAACGGCTTTCGCCGAAGGCAAGGTGAATTATGTTGATGCGCTAGACCTCGAAATGCCGTACTGGATGATGAGTTATGCAGAGCTCATCGACCTGTTTATCGATCGCTCTGACCCCGGAGCATCGACGCAAATGGCATTTATGCGCCAGGTGTTGCAAACACTCAGGGCTAAAGAGGCGAAGGCGATTGGTTTGAAGGGAGTATCAGTTGATACCCCCATCTATTTCTCCCTGGCCGATCTCTACCAGCTCTTTAAGAGCGCCAATGGCGAGAGGAAGGAGTTCGGTAAAGTCAAGGGGGCACTGTTTGGTGAATTTGATGAGCTTCTGGTTAGAATGGAGAGTCGCTTCAATGACGTTCGTTATGATTTTCTACTAAAGCCAAAAAAACGCACCACTTCGGCATCCTTAAGTGATTTATTGCGTGAATTCATTGGTCTGGGAAGCAGTAAGGCGAATATCACCATTATTGATTTAAGTTCGGTGCCGACCGATATTCGTCCTGCAATTTCAGCGCAAGTCGGGCGCCTGGCATATGAATTCAACTACTGGAACCCGAGACGTCATGATTTTCCCATCACCCTGATCTGCGAGGAGGCGCATGCCTATATTCCCCGGGAGAAAGGCGGACAGTTTGAAGGAACCAAAAAAATGATGGAGAGGATCGCCAAGGAGGGGAGAAAGTACGGAGTCTCCATCGGAGTGGTTAGCCANCGTCCGACGGAACTCTCTGAAACCATGCTTTCCCAGTGCAGCTCATTTATTTGCCTGCGTACAACAAACCCTGATGACCAGGAGTATATACGGGCAATGGTGCCGGAAGCCGAGGGTGATTTGACGGATATGCTGGCCTCCCTGGGGCGGGGCGAGGCGCTGGTGCTGGGGGAGGCGGCTCCAATGCCGACGCGGATTCAGGTCTACTGGCCGGATCCGGAGCCCAGGAATACCGACGTGGACTACTATACCAGTTGGCGCGAGGGCCCTGATGACCTTGATGTGGAAGGGATTGTCAATCTATGGCGTACGCAGAACCACAAGTAACAAAGTTTGTAGTTGTCAGCTGGCAGTCGTCCGTCAGCAGTATGAAGCAAAAAAGTGTTTGCGGTCGTCAGTAAAATAGAGTTTGAAGTTGCGAGTTTCAAGTAGGGGCTTCTGTGTATTTCAATGCACGGAGTTATTGAGATCTTAAGTATTTACTGCCAACTGCATGCTTAATTATTGCTTGCTTTTTGATATCCAAACAGCTATTTTCTCCTCGGGAGTCGGCCGGTTAATCGCTGTCAGTTTACTGATGGAGGAAAGTCCGGGCTCCGCAGGACAGGGTGCCAGGTAACGCCTGGGCGGAGTGATCCGACGGCCAGTGCAGCAGAAAATATACCGCCTAAGCAGTCTGTGACTGCCGGTAAGGTTGAAATGGTGCGGTAAGAGCGCACCGCGCTGCTGGCAACAGCAGCGGCATGGTAAACCCCACCCGGAGCAAGACCAAATAGGGAAGCTTGTGTTCGCACAGCCTGTGGTCCGCAGGTGGCTTCCGGGTAGGTCGCTTGAGGTATGCGGTGACGTATTACCCAGATGAATGATTATCCACGACAGAACCCGGCTTACAGGCTGACTCCCACCTCTCCCCACTNTTCATGCTTTTGGCTCTATCCTCCCTCATTAATCCGCAATCNCCTCTNTTTCTTCACAATTAACTTTAACTATANTCTTCATCGAGTTGTTTTTTCTACGGATGNCTTCCGTATTCTAAGTTNTTGTTAATTCTCATTTTTTTCTGTTTTTACCTTGACCAATGTGGNTATAGCATCTATTATTGCCATTAAGTGGGGGAAAGTGGGGAATTAGGGTGTTTCCTGCTTCTGAATAATGAAATAAAGAAAAACAACNGAGTCATNCATGTACTTCGGAACCAATCTTGTCAAACTGGACACCAAGGGGCGCGTTGCTATTCCGGCGCGTCACCGTGAAGGTTTGCGCAACAGCGGTGGTTCCAGGGTTGCAGTGACGATCCACCCGCGCTGGGAGAAGTGCTTGTGGATGTATCCCTGGGATGAGTGGGAGAAGACAGCGGTGATGGTGGGCGATTTGCCGGCGTTGAATAAGCAGTTTGAGCGGATCCAGCACATTCTTTTTTCCAATCTTCAGGAAATCGATCTTGATGGCCAGGGGCGGATTCTACTGCCGCAGAAGCACCGGGCGCATGCAGGGTTGGTGGCTGGTGAGCAGATAGCTATTATCGGTAAGGGACGTCGGCTAGAAATCTGGTCACAGCAGATGGCGCAGCAGATTGAAGAGGAGAATATGTTGGCCCTGCAGGATCCTGACTCGGAAGTCTCAGCAGAAATTCAAAACCTGAATCTGTAACGGGGTGGCGGTTCCACTCAATCATCGACCTGTTTTGCTGCACGAGGCAGTTGAAGCGCTCGCAATCAGGCCAGACGGGATTTACGTGGATGGGACATTTGGCCGCGGCGGGCATAGCTCGTTAATTCTACAGCAGTTGGGTGTCAGTGGACGTTTGGTAGCGCTGGATCGTGATCCGGATGCAATCAGGAGTGCTGCAGCAGTGATTGGAGATGACCCGCGTTTTTCGATTGAACATGTGTCGTTTGATGCGCTTGAAGAGATTTCTGCAAAACTGGGAATTAAGGGTGAGGTCGATGGAGTGCTGCTGGACCTTGGGGTTTCTTCACCGCAACTGGAGGATGCGCAGCGGGGTTTTAGTTTTATGCACAACGGGCCGCTGGATATGCGCATGAATCCTGACGATGATTTGACGGCGGCAGACTGGTTGTCCGACGCTTCGCAGCAGCAGATCAAACGGGTGTTGAGCGAGTATGGAGAAGAGCGGTATTCCGGGCGCATTGCCACGGCGATCGTGTCCCGGCGTCAAGAGAGGCCATTGATGACAACAATGCAACTTGCTGAACTGATCGACCAGGCAGTACCGCGAAAAGAGCAGGGAAAACATCCGGCTACACGTACATTCCAGGCAATAAGAATACGCATCAATCAGGAGTTGCAGCAACTCTCTGCTGTACTTGAACAGGCATTGTCGATACTCAGCCCAGGGGGGCGGTTGTCCGTGATCAGCTTTCACTCTCTGGAGGATAGAATCGTGAAACGCTTTCTTCGTGAGCACTCTCGGGTTGATAGGCTGCCAAAAGGTGTTCCTGTGATGGCTTCCCAATTGCAGCAGCCTGAGTTGCGTTTGGTGGGTAAGGCGGTGACGCCATCGCCCGGGGAGATCAGGGAGAACCCGCGTGCGCGCAGTTCCCGCCTGAGAATTGCGGAGAAATCAGCGTGAACGGCAGCCGCATGCTGCTGATTACGGGCTTGCTGGTCCTGATTGTGTGGACAGCGTTGAAGGTTGTCGAGGCGAAGCAGCAGACGCGCCAGTTGTTTGCGGTACGAGAGGCCTTGCGCGCAGGTGCAGATGAGTTGAGCGTGACGCAGGGGCAATTACAAGTTGAGTTGGCGACCTTTGCTGACTATGAACGTATCGAGAGGAATGCGCGAAACAAGCTGCATATGCGCACACCGGGCATGGAAGAGATAGAGGTTCTGGAAACAGAGTAATGGCGGGAAAACAGCGACAGAAAAAAGGCAGGCAGGCGCGGCGGACAAAAAAGACGGCCGCTCCCTCTTTTGCTGCGCGCCGCCGTTTGATGGTCGGGGGGTTGCTGTGTGCTGCGGGTTTGTTAATTGCCGGCGCATGGTATCAGCAGATTTTGCGCACAGATTTTTTACAGCAAAAGGGTGATTACAAACACATCAGTTATATGGATGTGCCAGCACGGCGAGGCAGAATTCTTGATCGCAACGAGGAGGTGCTGGCTGTAAGCAACCCGGTTGACTCTGTATGGGCCGATCCGAGAATCCTGCCCCAGGATAATGAGACCGTCAAAATTCTCGCAAAGGCATTAAATAGAGATGCGGATGATCTGCTGCAGAAACTCACACGCTACCGCAACAAACATTTTTTCTATCTGGCCCGCTGGATGACTCCTGTTGATGCCCGCAAGGTGATGGCAATATTGAAAGAGAAAGGGGTCAAAGGGGTTGGCCTGCAGCGTGAATACCGTCGTTACTACCCGGCGGGTGAATATTTTTCTCATGTGATCGGGTTCTCAGGGCGTGATGAAAGGGGGTTGGAGGGGCTGGAGTTTCAGTATGATGAAGAGCTGAATGCCGAGGCAGGGCGCAAGTTGGTTCTGAAAGACGCGAAGCGACGTCTGTTGGCAAATGTTGCGAGCATCCGCGAACCTCAGGGGGGTGAGGACATTGTTCTGAGCCTGGATCGTCGTTTGCAGTTTTATGCCTATCGGGCACTGAAAAAAGCCGTTGTCAAACATAAGGCCAGGTCGGCTTCACTGGTGATGCTGGACGTCGACAGCGGAGAGGTGCTGGCGATGGTAAACCAACCCTCCTATAACCCGAATGCCAGCCACAGCAATCTCAATGGGAGGGCGCGCAATCGCGCCGTCATCGATACTTTTGAACCCGGTTCGACGATGAAGCCACTGACTCTTGCGGCTGCCATGGAGCTTGGCTATATCACTGAACATACCAAAGTGAATACCGGCAAAGGGATTCTACGGGTAGGCAGGAACAAGGTGACTGATCCGAAACGCTATGGTGTGCTCGACCCTGCCGGAGTGCTGCGCCGTTCCAGTAACGTGGGATCAGCAACCATCGCTTTGAAAATGCCGGTAAAAGATCATTGGAAAATGCTGGACAGTTATGGTTTTGGTCAACCGGTGATGATTGATTTTCCCGGAGAGGCGAGTGGGCTGCTGCGTGATTACGGGTTATGGCGGCGCATCGATCAGGCCACCCTGGCGTTTGGCTATAGTATCTCAGTCTCTACACTGCAGCTGGCGCAGGCATATGCGATCCTTGCTGCAGATGGCATCCGGCGTCCACTCTCTCTGCTGCGAGTTGATAAGCCAGTCGAGGAAGAGCGTGTGCTCTCTGTCGAGACTGCGAAATCGCTCCGCAAGATGATGGAGGGAGTGGTTTCTGCACAGGGAACCGCGCCCAAGGCGGCTGTGAGCGGCTACCGGGTTGCCGGTAAAACCGGAACGGTCATAAAACTGGGGGCGCAGGGATACAAAGACAAGAAGAAGAAATATCGTGCGTTGTTTGCGGGAATAGCGCCGGCGACAGATCCGAAACTGGTGATGGTGATTGTCTTTGATGAGCCGGTAAAAAATGGTCATTACGGCGGTACGGTAGCTGCGCCGGTTTTTTCTGAAGTGATGGGGCATGCGCTGAGGCTGCTGAATGTGGCGCCTGATAACAAGCAGCCAAAGAGTGAATTGCAGGTGGCGAGCGCCGGAGGTGTGCAATGATGCCGGCGACACAGGTGTCAAATGCCCCGTTGCTTGGAGAGCTGCTTGATGAAGCGCCGCCGGAACTGGCGCGGTTTGCTGTCAGTTCTCTCTCACTGGACAGCCGCAGGCTGACATCAGGGTCGTTGTTCATAGCGCTTCCTGGAACCCGCGGGCATGGACTTGATTATATGCAGCAGGCGGTTGACGCGGGATGTGTCGCAGTTGTTGCTGAAATTGACGATGCGTGGAGTAGAGAGCGCATTGAGGCATTGAATGCCTCAATTCCGGTGATTGCCGCCGCTAAGATTCATGCGGGCAGGATTGCTGCGAGATTCTACGCTGACCCCTCTGCACAGCTGACGATCATTGGATATACCGGCACCAATGGGAAAACCACCTGTGCGTGGCTCACAGCAGGTGTTCTGGAAAATTGCACCATGATCGGAACACTCGGCAATGGTGCGCCTGGTTCCCTCCGTCAGGCAACGCACACGACGCCTGATGCCGTTACTCTTCAGCAGATGTTTGCTGATTATCTGCAAACGGGTGTTACAGCCGTCGCGATGGAAGTCTCCTCTCATGCGCTGGATCAGGAGAGAGTCGATGGTGCGCATATAGACGTGGCTGTGTTTACCAATCTCAGTCGTGATCACCTGGATTATCACGGCACGATGCAGGCGTATGGTGAAGCCAAGCAGAAGTTGTTCCGGCTGCCGGGTTTGAGTTGCGCTGTAATCAATATGGATGATCCATACGGGCAGCAAATCAGGGAGAGTCTTGCGCCGGAAATGCGCTGCATAACAGTCGGGGTGAATACTGCGGATGTTCTGCTGCGTGCGTCACATATTCGTCAGACGCAGCAGGGCCTCAAGATGGTTTTGCATTATGAGCAGCGGCAGGTGGAGCTTGAATCTCCGCTGATAGGGCGCTTCAATGTCGATAATCTGCTGTCAGTGGCGGGAGCGCTGGTTGCTGCAGGAGTCCCCCTGCTTCAGTTGGTCAAACGCCTCTCGAGTGTTCCGGCAGTGCCAGGGCGCATGGAGCGTTTTGGCGGAGAGAATCAACCATTGGTTGTGGTTGATTTCGCGCATACACCGGATGCACTGAAAAATGCACTGCTTGCCGCACGTGAGCATACCGATGGTGAACTCATCTGCCTGTTTGGATGCGGTGGTGATCGCGACCCGGGAAAGCGTCCATTGATGGGGGCAGTAGCCGAAGAGCTGGCTGACAGGGTTATTGTGACAGATGACAACCCCCGCAGTGAGTCCGGTGATGCCATTATTGAACAGATTCTGTGTGGCATGAAACATCCAGCCCGTGTAGTGCGTGATCGACAAAAGGCGATCTCTATTGGCATTACACAGGCATCAGCAGGGGACCTGGTGCTGGTTGCCGGGAAAGGACATGAAGATGTGCAGATAATTGGTGATCAACGTCATCACTTCAGTGACAGGGAAGTTGTTGAAAAGCTTCTGTGGAGTGGACAATGATCGACTTCTCCGTCAGTGAAGCGGCAACAATTCTGCATGGAGAGGCTGTCAATAGCGATGTGCGTTTTAATAACGTGAGCACAGATAGTCGAACTCTCGATGGAGATGCGCTGTTTGTGGCGATTCCGGGCGAGAATTTTGACGGTCATGACTATGTGGCGAGGGCAGCTACGCAGGGGGCGGTGGCTGCATTGGTTGAAAGGAAGTTGGATGTTGGGATTCCGCAGATCATCGTGAATGATGTACGCATTGCCTTGCTGCAACTGGCTGGCGCATGGCGAAGCAAGTCGGACGCAGTTGTTATTGCGCTCACTGGAAGCAATGGAAAAACCACTGTCAAGGAGATGCTTGCTGCGATTCTATCTCTGCAGGGCAGCGTACTTGCAACCATCGGTAATCTCAATAACGAGATTGGCGTGCCGCTGACTCTGACACGATTGCAGAATGAAGCGTTTGCGGTGATCGAGATGGGTGCAAATCATGCGCGCGAGATTCATCAGCTCAGTGTCATAACCTCGCCCCATGTGGCGTTGCTGAATAATGCCGGACGCGCACACCTTGAAGGTTTTGGTTCCATAGAAGGNGTAGCACGCGCCAAGGCAGAGATTGTCGATGGCCTCCATTCCNATGGCATTTTTGTGTGTAACGGAGAGAGTCAATGGCTGCCGCTGTGGCGCGATCTGGCTGATGATCANCANGTCATCACATTTGGCCGGACAGATGCCTGTGATGTACGTCTTGAAAAAAACTCTTCCACAACACTATGGAACGAGAGTGGTTTTGAGCAGCAGTTTGAGGTGCATACCGGCGCACAGCGATTTACGCTGCAATTGCCGCTGGCGGGAGAGCACAATCGTATGAATGCACTCGCTGCAGTTGCTGTGTGTGTTGCCCTGAGGATTGACCACAGCTTGATCCATGACGGCCTGAAATCAATCAGGCCTGTGCCTGGCCGGCTTTTCCCCCGCCGAAATGCTGCGGGAGTACGTATCATTGATGATACCTATAATGCCAACCCGGACTCAGTCGCAGCGGCCATTGCGGTGCTTGGGGATTTTTCTGCAAACAGGGTGCTGGTGCTTGGCGATCTGGCTGAGTTGGGAGGCGATGTGAAAGCAATCCATGCTGATCTCGGAAGGGCGGCGGCGGATGCCGGCATCGACAAACTCTACACTCTGGGTCCGATGAGTGCTGCCGCCGCTGCCGCTTTTGGAAATAATGGTTTTGTCTTTAATGACATCGATGCATTGAATGATGCCCTGCAGTCGCAGCTGGATGATCGGCATGTTGTACTGGTCAAGGGTTCACGCGCCGCCCGTATGGAGCGCATTGTTGAGGCATTGACAGCGAATGAGGATATCGGATGCTGATCTATCTGGCTGACTATCTGGCGCAATTCGAGAGTGGTTTCAGCGTCTTTCAATACCAGACGCTGCGCATCATTCTCAGTGTGCTGACAGCGTTGGTGGTCTCTTTTGTGATCGGGCCGGCTATGATTCGCAAGCTCGCCACCTACAAGGGNCAGCCGGTGCGTGANGACGGACCAAAAACCCATTTTGCCAAGGCNGGGACGCCGACCATGGGCGGCGCGTTGATTCTGGTTGCGGTNAGTATCAGTACCCTGCTGTGGGCGGATCTGGGAAGCCGTTATGTATGGATCGTATTGCTGACAACGCTGGCATTTGGCGGCGTTGGACTGGTGGATGATTACAAAAAACTTGTCAAACAGGATCCCAAAGGCCTTGCATCCCGCTATAAATATCTGTGGCAGTCGCTGTTTGGTTTCGCTGCAGCCATGGCACTCTACCTGACTGCAACTGAACCACAGGAGACGCAGCTGTTCGTTCCCTTTTTCAAAGATGTGGCGTTGAACCTGGGTCTCTTCTATGTGGTGCTCGCTTACTTCGTCATTGTTGGCACCTCCAATGCGGTCAATCTGACTGATGGACTGGATGGCCTGGCAATAGTGCCGACAATCCTGGTTGCAGGAGGCATGATGATTTTTGCCTATCTCAGCGGGAACATCAAGTTTGCTGAATATTTACAGATTCCCTATCT
>JGI24023J19991_10002902_pt1 | contig 12269 bp, 11 predicted proteins | sample Cruoilmetagenom1_FD_19991 | JGI IMG/M metagenome (IMG submission 19991)
TCAATCACCTCAGGAGAGGCAAAACCAACCAGGCCAATGCGTGTATCATCACAATAAATCCCGGATGAAATGCTCACATCATATCCCGGGAGGTCCTTCTCCTGTTTGAACCGGAAACCCTCAAGTCCCAGTCCTTTTAACAGCACCGCCAATGTTCCTTTAACGTCATAAAAATCAACAGGTCTTTCTTCATTATACCAGGATTTTTCAGTATGTACACCCAGGATAACACCAGCCAAGCAGATTTTTTCAAGCGGTTGCAATTCGTTTTCCCTGTCAAAGAAAGCCTTTCCCCACTCAAAAAGCTTAAGGTCCTCCATTTCATGAAGGATATTGTACCTGGCCGTCTCCATAAGCCCGGGAATCAGAGAAGTTCGCAAAACAGACTGATCCACTGTGAGCGGGTTCATGATCCTGGTAAAAGCATTCAAGGCCCCCGGTGTTTCCCCCACAAGGGCATTTACAGAATCAGGAGAAACAAAACTATACGTGATGATTTCAGAAAAACCGAAAGCCATCATCATTGTCCTGACCTTATCCCGCAGTAACAGGTCGGGCGATTCCGACCCCTCGGAAGGCGTAATCCTCGGTGAAAGCACAGGGATATTGTCGAATCCATGGAGTCTTGCCACCTCTTCCACCAGATCCACTTCCCGTTTGATATCGACCCTGAAAGTCGGCGGTATAACATATAGGTTATCTTGATTCCCATCCTCCACAACCTTCATCTCAAGNGCATGAAAGTAATCTTTCATGGCACTTTTNGAAATGGAAGTTCCCAATACGGCGTTGGCTTTTTCCGGTCGNAAAGAAATACGGGGTNCCNTAAAGGGTTTGGAATAGTTATCCATTATACCTTTGGCCGTTACGCCGCCAGCCAGCAGGTTTATGAAATAGAGTGCCCGGTTGAGGGNGGATATCACACCCCCGATATCGGCGCCTCTTTCGAACCGATAAGACGCTTCCGTGGACAATCCCAGCCGTTTTGATCCTCGACGAATGGTAATGGGATCAAAAAAGGCACTTTCCACTAGAATATTTTTCGTTTTTTCATGAATCTCAGAATTTAAACCGCCCATAATACCAGCCAGTGCAACGGGTTTTTCGCCATCACAAATAAGCAGTGTTTCCGGGTCCAGATCCCGCTTCACCCCGTCCAGTGTTGTGAAAACCTCTCCTTTTCGAGCCCTGCGAACCTCGATTCGATTCTCACCCAGCCTGTCATAATCAAACGCATGAAGGGGTTGTCCCATTTCAAGCATCACGTAGTTGCTCACATCTACCAGGTTACTGATACTTCGAACGCCGGACTGAAAAAGCCTGTAGCGCATCCAGAATGGCGCCGGCTTAAGGCAAACATCCTGCACAACCGCTGCCGCGTAACGGGGACACCCATCGGGATCCTGGATGGAAACACTCGTAAGGCCGTCAATGATGGGTCCTTTAGCATCCACCCCGTGTTCAAAACTTTTCAGTGGTTTTCCCGTGTTGGCGGAAATCTCTCTCGCAATACCCAGAACACTGGCGCAATCCGGCCTGTTGGGGGTGATACTCACATCAAAAACCCAATCGGGAAAGGATAATAGCGAGGACAAAGGTGTTCCGGGGGTTGTGCTTTCAGGCAGAATCATAATCCCGGCATGATCATCCGTCAGGCCCATTTCATCCTCCGCCAGGAGCATGCCTTTTGAAATCTCCCCCCGAATACGGCCTTCCTTCATTTTCGTCCCATCCGAAAGTTTTCCGCCCGGCAAAATCAAAGGCGCCAGAACCCCTTCAGTCGCATTGGGTGCGCCGCAAACCACCTGAACGATATCGGTCCCCGTATCGACCCGACAGAGGGACAGACGATCGGCGTTGGGATGGGGCGTCACTTCCAAGATCTTGGCCGCCAGAATATGGTCCAGATTTTGACCCACCGCTTCGATACCTTCCACCTCCAGACCCGCCATGGTCAGAACATGACCGAGTTCCTCGGGAGAAAGCGAAATATCAACGTGTTCTTTCAACCAGTTTAAACTTACCTTCATGGATTACTCTTTTGTGAATATTAGAATTGGTTCAAAAACCGCATATCATTCTTGAAGAAAAGTTGAATGTCATCGATCCCATATTTCAACATGGCAATTCTCTCAATCCCCATGCCAAAGGCAAAGCCACTGTATACATCAGGATCATAATCAACAAAACCGTATACTTCAGGGTCCACCATACCGGAACCCAGTATTTCCAGCCATCCCGTATGGGAACATGTTCGGCATCCTTTTCCCCCGCAGATAACACACCTGATATCCACCTCGGCACTCGGTTCGGTAAAAGGAAAGAAACTGGGCCTGAAACGGAGACGGGTATCGCTGCCGAACATCTGATGGATAAAATGGGTCAGGGTTCCTTTCAATTCACCAAAAGAGACATCTCGGTCCACCAGAAGCCCCTCCACCTGATGGAACATAGGGGTGTGGGAAACATCCGAATCACGTCGATATACTTTTCCCGGCGCAATGACGCTGACAGGGGGCTTTTGGGTTTCCATGACACGCACTTGAATGGGAGAGGTGTGGGTTCTCAAAACCACATTTTGGGATATATAAAATGTATCCTGCATGTCCCTGGCCGGATGGTCTTTGGGTAGGTTCAGCGCCTCGAAATTGTAATAATCCAACTCCACATTGGGACCTTTGACCACCCGAAACCCCATCCGTGAAAAGATGAGACACACCTCTTTAATCACCAAGGTGATGGGATGCAGATGACCGTAAAGGGGTTCTCTACCCGGCAGGGTCACATCTACGGAAGCGGCGTCCCCGCTCCTGCCGGTTTCGAGGGATAATTTGACATCCTGGAAATGACGGGAAAGATTTACCTTGATTTGATTTGCAAATTTACCCGCTTCCGGACGTTCTTCGCGGCTGAGGGTTCCCAGACTTTTCATCAGGGATGTCAACGCGCCTTTCTTGCCCAGATACTTGATCCGGAACGGCTCAAGATCAGACGGATCGTTAATGGCGTCAATTTCATCATTGGCGCGTTTTTCCAATTCCAGAAGCTGGTCTTTCAGGGTATTATCCACCAGGCGTACCCTTACAAAGCCATTGCGGCCACCCGGGCAAACCCCGCCGGATCATTAACCGCCATATCTGCAAGCACCTTACGATCCAGAACAACCCCCACCTTACTGAGCGCCCCCATCAACCGGCTGTAGGAAAGCCCGTGGGCTCTGGCAGCCGCATTGATCCTGATAATCCACAGCTTTCGAAAATCACGTTTTCGAACCCTGCGGTCGCGGTATTCATACATCCCGGCCCGCATCACGGCATTTTCAGCCGTCCTGTATTGTTTGCTGTGCCCCCCCCGGTATCCTTTTGCTGCTTTTAATACTTTTTTCCGCCTTCTTCTGGCTTTAAAGCCTCTTTTAACCCTTGGCATGACAAACCCTCTTTGTTGCTAGTGCCCATCCACAAATGACCAATTTGCCCGATTTCGGCGTCAGACCAAAATTGTAATCCTCGAAATACTTCTATGTATTCCTGCGGTTACAATTTTTGTCTTCCTTGAACTCGAACAAATTTTCTCATTTGTGGACGGACACTTGCTGATTATAAATTTGTTAAGGAAACCACAAAACTAGCCATATGGAATCATCCGCCTGACACCTTTCAGATTAGCGGGATCCAACACGGTTGACTTTCGAAGATTCCGTTTTCTTTTGGTGCTTTTCTTGGTCAGAATATGGCTTGAAAAAGCCTTGTTCCTCACGATTTTTCCTGAACCGCTGGTTTTAAAGCGCTTGGCTGCCCCGCGGTTGGTCTTCATTTTCGGCATAATTGCCCTCCACTGCTGAATAAGGCCTTTGAGGAAAAAAACAGCCGTCCTTTCAATCTTTACCAAAGGCAAAAAAACATAAAGAAAGCTGAAACTAGCCTATAAGGATCTTATCGTTTAATTTATTTTGGAACAATGACCATGGTCATCCGATTCCGGGCCTCCCGGGAAGGCGGCTGATCCACGGTTCCGATTTCGGAGACTTCTTCAGCTACCCGTTTCAGAAGGTCCTCCCCGGCTTTCATAAACGCCATCTCCCGACCACGGAAAAAGACACTGACTTTCACCCGGTGTTTTTTATCCAGGAATTTCTTGAGGTTCTTAATCTTGAACCCAAGATCATGATCTTCAGTATGAGGCCGAAGTTTAATCTCCTTCATCTGGCCGCCTCGGGTTTTCTTGCGTGCCTCCTGAACTTTCTTGCTTGCCTCATACCGGAACTTGCCATAATCCATTACGCGGCAAACCGGTGGATCTGAATTGGGCGCGACCTCAACCAAGTCCAACCCGGCATCTTTGGCTTTGTTCAGCGCGTCCTCAAGAGACAGAATTCCCAACTGTTCTCCATCATCGGAGATCAGTCTCACTTTCCCGGAGCGGATCTTCTCATTGACCCTTACTTCATCAGATTTTTTTCTTATTGCCATTCCCTCCTCTGTCTGCTCTCCTTGGTAATCAGGTCAATAAACTCATTTACCCCCATCAAAGAGAGATTTTGGCCATTCCTTTTTCTTGGAGTTACCCCGTTATTGTCGCATTCTTTATCCCCAATAATCAACATATAAGGAATCTTTTTTAACTGGGCCTCCCTCACCTTGAGACCCAACTTTTCATTTCTGAAATCGGACACAGCCCGAACACCCGATGCCGGAAGCGCTTCAGCCACCTTTTCAGCAAACGGAATATTTCGATCCGTCACCGTAAGGATGGCGGCCTGTACCGGGGCCAGCCAGGTGGGAAACGCACCGGCATAATGCTCTATCAAAACGCCGATAAAGCGCTCAATAGCACCGAGTATCACCCGGTGAATCATAACGGGCCGGTGTTTCCCACCATCTTTTCCAATGAAGGTCAAGTCAAACTTTTCAGGAAGTGTAAAGTCACATTGGATTGTTGCGCACTGCCATTTTCGACCGAGCGCATCTTCAAGCTTAACATCGATCTTGGGACCATAAAAAGCGCCATCACCTTCATTAATCTCATATTTCAATTGAAGCTCATCCATGGCTTTGATAAGCGCCTCGGTGGCCAGTTCCCAATCCTGATCGGAACCGATGGATTTTTCGGGGCGTGTACTGATCTCCAATTCATAATCGAACTGAAAAATCCCCATCACTTCTTTTACAAAATCAAGGACGCCTTTGATCTCACCATTGAGTTGCTCAGGTGTACAGAGGATATGAGCGTCATCCTGGGTAAATTCGCGGACCCGGAAAAGACCGTGCAAAACCCCTGATCGCTCGTGTCTGTGGACTGTTCCCAATTCAAAATACCGCTTGGGCAGGTCACGATAACTTCTGATTTTTGAGCCGTAAATCAGCATGTGGGAAAGGCAATTCATGGGTTTCATGGCATAGGACTGCCCATCAATCTCGGTGAAATACATGTTTTCGCGGTAGTTGTCAAAATGCCCGGATTTTTTCCACAGGTCCGTTTTCAGGATCGCCGGGCCTCTTGCCAGTTCATAGCCTCTTTTGAGATGCTCCGAAATCTCAAAATCCTCCAGCAGGTAACGCAACATGGCACCGTTTGGGTGCCAGACAACCATTCCCGCACCCACTTCTTCATAGGTACTGAAAAGCTCCAGCTGGGTTCCGAGCTTCACATGGTTCCGTTTTCGGGCCTCCTCCAACATATGAAGATGCTTTTTCAACTGCTTCCGGTCGGAAAAACCCACACCGTATATGCGGCTCAACATGGGCCGATGTTCATCGCCCCGCCAGTATGCACCGGCTACCTTGATCAAATGAAACGCTTTAATCATGCCGGTGGAAGGAATATGCGGCCCGAGACACAGGTCCGTAAAACTCCCCTGGGTGTAAAGGGACACCGTCTCCACCCCCAGGTCTTCGATGAGTTCAACCTTGTAGTCCTCACCCTGCGCTTTGAAGAATGCCACTGCTTCCAAAACGGCCATCTCATTTCTAACAAAGGGAAGATCAGCTTTAATAATCTCATTCATCTTTTCTTCCACATGCGGAAGATCATCCTCTTTGAAAGGTCGCTCATAATCAAAATCGTAGTANAATCCATTCTTAACAGCGGGTCCGATGGTCACTTTCACGCCGGGAAAGAGTTCTCTAANGGCCATGGCCATCACATGTGAAGTGCTGTGTCGAAGGATTTCCAAGCCCTCATCAGAATGCAGGTAAATGGGTTCCAGCTCCGCGTTTGTACCCAACGCAGTCGAAAGATCACTTGGGACCCCATTCACCTTTACCGCCACCACACGGTCCAACCCACCCACTTTCAGATGTTCCAGCGCCCCGGAAGCCGAAAGGGTTTCCGCCTCCATCTGGTGAACATCCTTGCCTTTTATACCGATAGAAAATACTTCCATGTGGATAACCATCAAAGAAAATAAGGCATCTGAAGTGAAACGATCACTCCGAAAGATGCCTCATAACATGTCAACATCGACGTTTAAATGACCTTCATAAAATAACTCGGAACGCTTCCCAAAAAACCAGACCAAATAATATCCGAGCTTTATAAACAATAACATGATGAAATGCAAGTCAAAAATGTCCCCATGTGAATTCCCGTTCAAATCTTGAAAGTGTACGAACCGGACCAGAAGAAATCGCATCAGAGAAATCATTTTTCTTGTCCATCAAAAAGTTCTTTCAAAAATGCCGGGCGGCCGCTATATTCTGAGTTCCTAAAATGAGAACAAAGAGCAACATGCGACGACTCGCTTTAAAACCTGACGCTACCGCAAAAAAGATAGCCTTTCTGAGTGTTTTCTTCTTCCTTGCGAGCCTTTTTACGCTTTCAGGACAACAGTCCGCCGCCCGGACGATGACGGATGAACTGGGCCGAAAAATGACCGTGCCGGACGACCTCAAACGGGTTGTTTCCCTGGCGCCAAGCATTACTGAAATCATTTTTGCCCTGGGCAAGGAGGATCTTCTAAAGGGTGTCTCGCGGTTCAGCGATTTTCCGACTGCGGCTGAAAAGCTGCCTAGCGTGGGCTCTTATGTTCACCTGGATCTTGAAAAAATCGTTGCTCTGAAGCCGGATCTCTGTATCGGCATAAAGGACGGAAACCCCATAGCGGTGGTCAGGAAACTTGAACGTTTGGGCATACCCGTCTATGCCGTTGATCCCAGAGACCTCGAAGCCATCCTTGAGACCATCATCCAACTGGGCCGTCTTCTGGGCGCCAACCAAAAGGCGCAAACCATTGTTTCCGATATGCGCACCCGTATGGAACGGGTGAAATCCCTGGTGGCCACATCACCCCACAAACCCCGTGTGTTTTTTCAAATCGGCGTCTCGCCCATTGTTTCCGCGGGCACCCAAACCTATATTCACGAATTGATCCTCATGGCCGGGGGCAGAAATCTTGCGGAAGGTCCTGTGCCCTACCCAAGATACAGCCGTGAACAGGTTCTGGGCCTTTCCCCCGACGTCATGATTATCACCTCCATGGCCAGGGGGGCCAGTTTTGAGCGTGTCAAAAAACAATGGTCCCGATGGCCATCCATGCCCGCTGTTCGGGACAACCGCATCCTGCTTCTGGATTCCAATCTCTGCGACCGCCCCACACCCCGGCTCATTGATGGTCTGGAACAAGTTGCTGAAGCGATTCACCCGGAACTCTACAGGAAAAAACCGTGAAGAGCCAAAGGCCGCGCGTTTTAAAACGCATATGGATCATATCGATTCTGCTCCTCTTTGTTCTCGCCGCAACCATGGTTCTGGGCATCTCCGTGGGGTCTACCGGCAGCAACTTCAAAGAGACGTTATTTTCTCTTTTGGGCATAGAGAAGGCAGACGCCATGCTTGAAACCATTATCTGGCGCATCCGCCTGCCCCGGGTATTTCTGGCGGCGCTGGTCGGTGCGGCCCTTTCACTGGGAGGGCTGGTTTTTCAGGCCCTGCTTAGAAATCCCCTAGCCGAACCCTATATCCTGGGCATTTCAAGCGGATCGGGCATCGGGGCCATTATCGGCATCCTGACAGGCTTGTCCCCTTTTCCCGGCGTCAGCCTCGCCGCTTTTGCCGGCAGCATGGCCACCCTGTTGCTTCTCCTGTTTATGACATCGGGCAAGACCATGCTGAAAAAAAACACCCTTCTTCTATCGGGGGTTATGGTCAATGCGTTCTGCGGAGCTTTTATCATGTTTCTCATATCCATCACCCAGGACGACCGCCTCCACAACATCCTCTTCTGGCTCATGGGGGATCTGTCCATGGCGGACCTTCCACAGGTCTGGCTGCTGGCTGCGGTGGTGGTGCCCTGTACCGCTTTGATTTTCTGTCTTTCCAATACCATGAACCTCTTTCTCATGGGCAAAGAACTGGCCCAGACCATGGGGGTCAACATTAAAGTCATCACCGCAATCCTTCTGGTGGCGACCTCCATCATGGTCAGCGCTACAGTAGCTGCCTGCGGACCCATCGGCTTTGTGGGGCTGGTGATTCCCCACCTGCTGAGGCTTGTGGTGGGACCGGACCACCGGGTGCTGGTTCCCGCCTGCCTGCTGGGGGGGGGTGCCTATGTGGTGCTTTGCGATATACTGGCCAGGACATTGCCGGAACAGGGGGAAATGCCCGCCGGCGTCGTAACCGCTATGATCGGCGCACCCCTTTTCATCGTATTGTTGAAAAAATCAGGATCATGAAACCATCTATCCAAGCCACCTCCCTGCATGCCACCTATGTATCCCTGTCGGTACTTCAGGATGTTTCCTTTTCCGTGCCCAAAGGGGAATTTTTCATCATTATCGGTCCCAACGGTTCGGGAAAAACCACTCTGCTGAAAATCCTGTCCGCCATCATGCCATTTCAGAGGGGAAACCTTGAAATTTCCGGGATCCCCATGGCAAAATACTCCCGACGTTCTCTGGCAAGGATCATGGCCCTGGTCCCCCAAACCGTTCCCGAAGATCTTCCGTTTACCGTCAGAGAATTAATCCTCATGGCCCGAACACCCCGTATGGGTCTTTTAGGGCTGGAAGGGGATCAGGATATCAGAATGGCTGAAGAAGCCATGGCCTTTACAGGCGTGGGCCCCCTGGCCGAGCGAAAAATGGATCAGTTGAGCGGTGGAGAGCGTCAAAGGGTATTTATTGCCAGAGCCATTTGCCAGGAACCGCAAATCATCCTGCTTGATGAACCCACGGCGGCCCTGGATCTGGCCCATCAAGTACGGATCATGGATCTGATGGAAAAGCTGCGGACGGAAAAAGGCCTCACCATTGTAATGGTATCCCACGATATCAACCTGGCGGCCATGTACGGTAACCGCCTCATGCTGCTCAAAAAAGGACGGATTGTTAAAATGGGCCTGCCTGGCGATGTGCTCACCTTCGAAACCCTGGAAGAAACTTACGAATGTCCTCTTCTGGTGGATGAAAGCCCATTGGGAAATTTCCGGAGGGTGACTCTGGTGCCCCGGAAATTTATCAGTGAGGATTTACAAACCATGGCAGCCCGAAACAAACGGTAAATACAATGATAAGGAGGACAACATGAAAATTCTCGCCATTAATTCCAGCCCCCGCACTGGAGATCAGAGTAAAACCGAACTGATGCTCAACCATCTCATCGATGGCATGCGTGAAGCCGGCGCAGATGTGGAAACGGTGAACCTGCGGGAAAAAACCATCAAGAACTGCATCGGATGTTTCACGTGCTGGACGAAAACCCCGGGCCGGTGTCTTCATAAAGACCATATGACAGAGGACCTTTTCCCCAAATGGCTCAATGCCGATCTTGTCGTCTACGCCACCCCCCTTTACTACCACACCATGAATGGGGTCATGAGCATATTTCTGGAGCGCACCCTCCCGGCGATCCAGCCCTTCTTTGAGGAAGCTGCTGACGGCAAAATATCCCATCCCGTGAGGTTCAAGATCCCGGCAGCCGTCTGGCTATCCGTTTGTGGGTTCCCGGATGAATCGGAGTTTGATGTACTTTCACATTATTTGAACCATACAGAGCATAAAGATACAATGCTCGTGGCTGAAATCTACCGGACTGCTGCCGAATCCCTGACCAATCCTTTTGTAAAAGAAAAAGCAGCGGATGTGCTGAATGCGACGACGGAGGCAGGGAGAGAATTGGTTAAAACCATGAAAATCTCTCCTGAGACGATGGCGAGAGTCAGGCAGCCCCTTGAAAATCCTAAGGTTTTTGCCGAAACAGCCAATCTTTTCTGGAAAACCTGTATTGCTGAAGGGGTGACACCCAAACAGTTTGAAGAGAAAAACATGGTTCCGCGTCCTGATTCCCTTGAAAGCTTCATGTTGCTTTTTCCTTTCGGCCTTAATGCTGACGCAGCCGGCGACCGAAAAGTCATCATGCAAATAAACTTTTCAGGAGAAGTGGCGGGTTCATGCTATTTCAATATTGGCAGGGGCAAAATCAATTCACGGAAAGGCACCAGTGAAAAGCCGGACATCACAATCGACACACCGTTCAGTGTGTGGATGGACATTATGACGCGCAAGGCTGACGGTCAGCAGATGTTCATGGAGCAGAAGTACACAGTAAACGGCGACATACCGTTAATGATACAGTTGTTCAATAAGGAGGCCGACGCATAACACCCCCCCTCTTGGTTTCATCAATTTGAAAATCCGCGACCCTTGCGCATATTTCAACCGCTAAAGAGAAAACAACATCAAGCGCCAGATGTTCAATAATGCTNCTATCGAACAANATCTTCGATTCCACCGGAAATTCATCGTCTCCCTTCCACAACANAATCGCAACGGGTATGCGCGGCGCTATTTTAAAAGAATATGCCTTGTCCGCCATATCAAGTAAAATNCCACCCAGTTGCTCNCATGTGTCACAGAATCCGATCACATTATTTCCGTATCGTTTTTCGATTTGATAAGTCGGTATGGTGTGTGGACCCCGAAAAAAGGTAACGCCGCCGGGGATGTCTTTGACCGATATCCATTCCTTGTTGATGGGAATTTCCTTTGCTGTCAAGAGATAGTGAACGATGAAAAGGCCAAGGAGCGCATTGATATCCGATTTGTCGTCCCCGGGATGCGTGATCCTCGATTCGTCAGGATATATGGCATAATCTTCACCCCACACAGATAGGGTATAATAGCCTTTATTGCCGTCATAGCGGCATAAGGCGCGTCTGCAAACATCTTCCGGGTCCATTCTCGTCAGATCCTGAAAATGACAGATATCGATGACCCTTGTCATTTTGATCCCCTCATTATTTTCGGGTGGGTGCGACCTTGTGGCAAAGTTAACGGTATCATTTTCCAAAGCGCAAAACCAGTTTTATCAAGCCCGTTCATTTTTATCGGTTTCTGGGATCGGCACCGGCAACTGTTCTCCGTAATGTTGCGCTTTTCATATGTGGATAGATGCCATATACTCAATCTATTCTTTCCCAAAACACAATCAGAAGAGGATCGCATGAAAAAAGATTGGAAATATTATCTGGGAATCTCCCTGTTTTCATACAGCTTTCTACCCATGAGCATCGTTGCCATCCTGCCTTTCATGGGTATGACCCTGGCCCAGGCCGGCGCTTTTGCTGTCGTCTTTCTGGCATCGGGCGAAATGGCTTTCTGGTGCGCTGCGGCGCTTTTGGGCAAGGAATTTGTCACGGCCCTCAAGAAACGAATCAAGTCCTGGTTCAAGCGAACCCACGTACCCAAACCCATCAGCAGGGGCAGGCACCGTTTTGGCATCACCTTACTGATTGCCGGTGCTCTGCCCTATTATGCCATGTTGATTTACCTGCTCTTCTTCTCACACCATGAATCCGACATCAACTTTCTGGCCTGGACCCTGGTGGGCGGTGAAGCGGCTTTCATGGCAGGCCTGTTTATGCTGGGAGGGGAGTTCTGGGAGCGGTTGAAGTACCTTTTCCAATGGCCCGGCGAAGCGATGGCAAACGCCACGCCGTAGAGAGAAAAAGATATGCCTACTGCAAGGTTTTGATGTCATAACTTAATTTGGTACTTTGCAGATCGGTCAGTTGGCTGAGCTTCAAAACCCGTTTTTGTGCCTACCATGGAATGGGGTCAAACGTAGACTTGACCCCATTTAGACCCCAATCAAGCTACGCTTGCTTGTGCGGCCCCCGGTGCCGGTCAGCACCGCGATTAACCTCTGAAAAAAACACCCTTGTACTAAATAAAAGTATGATGTATTGTCATACTCAGGAGGTAATATTATGGCAACAGCAAAAATTGCAATTACAATTGAAAAAGACATTTTGACTCGACTCGATCTTTTGG
>JGI24023J19991_10002904_pt1 | contig 12252 bp, 10 predicted proteins | sample Cruoilmetagenom1_FD_19991 | JGI IMG/M metagenome (IMG submission 19991)
GTCTTTTACCCTAAATATTGAGAATTATTTTAACATACTAAATTTAACCAAAAAGAAAATCGCCTAAAAATTACTTTTTAGACGACCTCTTGAATTTTATAAGAATCTAATTAAAGATTAGGAATAATTAACTCTTGGTCTGGATGAATCATATCTGGATTCTTTAAGATATCAGAATTAGCAGCAAAGATTTCTTTATATTTCATTGCGTCACCATAATAGTGCTTTGCGATTTTCCCTAAAGTTTCACCAGAAGCTACAGTATGTCTAGCGTATACAGTTTCATCAGCTACTTTAATGTTAGCCATTATATCAGCTGGATTATCTCCACCTGCTTCTTTAATCTTATCCCAGATTAAGTTCTTTTCGTATTGATTTGCTGCAGTTCCTTCTACTTTTAATACTCCATTTTCTTCAGTAACGTTGCCATTCTGAATGTTTAAAGACTCTCCCAAATCTAATACACCTTGGTATTTTGCTCTAACCATAATTGTAAATTGTTTTTTAATTATTAATACTATTGTAAATATACCAAATTATGTACCAAATTTTAACATTTCAAGCATCATTTTGATATACTATAATTTAAGACACTAGAGAGAAAGAAAAGTCACTCTATTTAGTTTGGTTTTCAGGATAATATATAGTATTTTTGCACACCTTTTTAGCGACGTTAAGAAAGTATAATAAGGAAATAACAAATTTAATTAATAACTTCTGTAGATTTTTCGCTAATCTTTCAAAAGATACAGAATACAAATTTTAATTCAGCAGATGTCTGAAAAAGAAACAAATCAAGCTGAGGTTGAAGCAACTGAAGCAGTAACAGTAGAAGCTCCTGTAGTATCTGAAGCTCAAGCAAACCCAGAAAAATTCTTAGCAGAGTTCGATTGGCACAATTACGAAGAAGGCATTGAGCAAGTTGCGGACACTAAATTAGAAGAGTTTGAAAAATTAGTATCAGAAAATTTCGTTGACACTTTAGATGACGAAGTTGTAGAAGGTACTGTAATCACTATTACAGATCGTGATGCAATTATTGATATTAACGCTAAGTCAGAAGGTGTAATCTCTCTTAATGAGTTCCGTTACAATCCAGATCTTAAAGTTGGTGACAAAGTTGAAGTATTAATTGATGTGCGTGAAGATGCAACTGGTCAATTAGTATTATCACACAGAAAAGCGCGTGTAATTAAAGCATGGGAACGTGTTAACAATGCACATGATACTGGCGAAATCGTAAACGGTTTTGTAAAATGTAGAACTAAAGGAGGTATGATTGTAGATGTATTTGGTATAGAAGCTTTCTTACCAGGTTCTCAAATCGATGTGAAGCCTATTAGAGATTACGATCAGTACGTAAATAAAACTATGGAATTTAAAGTGGTGAAAATCAACCACGAATTCAAAAACATAGTAGTTTCTCATAAAGCTTTAATTGAAGCTGATATTGAAGAACAAAAGAAAGAAATCATTGGTCAACTAGAAAAAGGACAAGTATTAGAAGGTATTGTAAAAAATATCACTTCTTATGGTGTGTTTATCGATTTAGGTGGTGTAGATGGTTTAGTACATATTACAGATTTATCTTGGTCTCGTATCAACCATCCAAATGAGATTGTTGAGTTAGATCAAAAATTAAATGTTGTAATTCTTGATTTTGATGAAAACAAATCAAGAATCCAATTAGGTCTTAAGCAATTATCTAAGCATCCTTGGGAAGCTTTAGGTGAAGGTGTAAAAATTGGAGATAAAGTAAAAGGAAAAGTGGTTGTTATCGCTGATTACGGTGCTTTTGTTGAGGTAGAAGAAGGAGTTGAAGGTTTAGTTCACGTAAGTGAAATGTCTTGGTCAACACACTTACGTTCTGCTCAAGATTTTGTTACTGTTGGTGACCAAATCGATGCTGTTATCTTAACTTTAGATAGAGAAGACCGTAAAATGTCTCTTGGTATTAAGCAATTAACGCCAGATCCATGGACAGATATTACAACAAAGTATCCTGTAGGTTCTAAGCACACAGGTATTGTACGTAACTTTACAAACTTTGGTGTTTTTGTTGAATTAGAAGAAGGTATCGACGGATTAATTTATATTTCAGATTTATCTTGGACTAAGAAAATAAAGCATCCATCTGAGTTCTGTAACGTAGGTGATAACTTAGATGTAGTTGTATTAGAGTTAGATGTAGAAGGACGTAAATTATCTTTAGGTCATAAACAAACTACAGATAACCCTTGGGATAAGTACGAAACTGAATTTGCTTTAAACACAGTGCATAAAGCGGCAGTTACCGAAATGGTAGATAAAGGAGCAACAATAGATTTTAACGAAGATATCGTAGCTTTTATTCCTGCACGTCACTTAGAGAAAGAAGATGGTTCTAAACTTAAGAAAGGTGAAGAAGCAGAATTCAAGATCATTGAATTTAATAAAGAATTCAAACGTGTAGTAGCATCTCATACAGCAGTATTTAGAGAAGAAGAAGCTAAAATTGTTAAAAAAGCTGTTAGAAAACAGGAAGCTCAAGCAGCAGAAGCTAAACCAACTTTAGGTGATGCAAATGAAGCTTTACAAGCTCTTAAAGATAAATTAGACGGGAAGAAGTAATCTCCCAATTCCTTTGAAAAAAGGAATCTAAATAAATCTATATTATAAAGCCTCTCGTTATACGGGAGGTTTTTTTTATTAAATATATTTGAATCTATGAAAGCAGTATATTTATTATTTGCTACAATAGCTTTTATCTTAATAGGTCTTTTTATTTACAGACCGTTTTTCGACTTATCGTTATTAATGGTTACTAATAAAAATATCCAGTTGTATAGTAATAGAATGCCTGGACAATTCAGTTCCAATTTTATTTTTGCAATTTTATTTGGTTTTATTCCAATCACATATTTTATCATTCAAAAAGCTGCTAAGATTCGTTTTTTTTATCACGGAATAATTGCTTTAAGTTTATTAATAGGTACTGGTATCGTATTTTGGCTTATACGAGTGTTTTATATAAAAAGAAAACTAGAGCTTATATCTAGTTTTAAATTTCAAGATGAAATAAATACATCTTATTTAATCAATGGATTTAATTATAAAAACTACTTGTTTTTAGGTTTTATTGTTGGTGCTTTAATTAGCGTTTTGATTTTCAGATTTAAAAAGAAAACTACATAGCATATTTTTAATTCATTTTTTCTTTGTGTCTCTGTGCCTTTGCAAGAAAAACCATTGCAAACAAAATTATTTATCCTAACTTTGTAAACCAACAACGCTTGAAAAGTTTAAATGAGTTCATCAAATGAGTAAAAAAGTATTACTTAACTCAAAGGAAGTCAATATTACCCTTCACAGGTTGGCTTGTCAACTCATTGAAAACCACGATGATTTTTCTGAAACTGTACTAATAGGTATTCAACCAAGAGGAAAGTTTTTAGCAAACCGCTTAGCAGAAATGCTTTCTAACGAATACAAGATTAAAAATATTCAACTCGGACATTTAGATATCACATTTTTTAGAGACGATTTTAGAAGAGGAGACAAACCCTTAGAAGCCAATACTACAATTATAGATTTTATAGTCGAAGATAAAAACGTTGTCTTTATAGATGATGTCTTGTATACAGGACGAAGTATTAGATCTGCACTAACAGCAATTCAATCTTTTGGAAGGCCTAAAAATGTTGAGTTGTTAACGTTAATTGATAGACGTTTTAGCAGACATTTACCAATTCAGCCCAATTATAAAGGACGACAAGTAGATGCGATAGATAAGCAAAAAGTAAAAGTTAATTGGGTTGAGAATGAAGGAGAAGATGCGGTTTATTTAATAGATAAGTAGAAGGACGAAGTTGAAATTGAATTTGAACTTGAAGTTGAAAAAACAGAAAATATAAAGTGAATTGCTAAAGGCCAAAAGCTAATAGCTAAAAGCGAATAGAAAAATGAGCGAATTAAGTGTAAATCACTTATTAGGAATTAAATATCTTACTAAACAAGATATAGACCTTATTTTTGAAACTGCAGATCAGTTTAAAGAGGTAATTAATAGACCTATTAAAAAAGTCCCTTCACTTAGAGATATTACTATTGCCAACTTATTTTTTGAAAATTCCACACGTACCAAATTATCTTTTGAACTGGCAGAAAAAAGACTTTCAGCTGATGTGATTAATTTTTCAGCTTCGCAATCTTCAGTTAAAAAAGGAGAAACACTTATAGATACAGTTAACAATATATTATCTATGAAAGTAGATATGGTAGTAATGCGTCATCCCAATCCTGGAGCAGGCGTGTTTTTATCTAAACATGTAAACGCAAGTATTATAAACGCAGGAGATGGAGCACATGAGCACCCTACGCAAGCCTTATTAGATTCGTATTCTATTAGAGAAAAATTAGGAAGTGTAAAAGGAAAAAACGTCGTTATCGTTGGTGATGTTTTGCATAGTAGAGTAGCACTTTCTAACATATATGCACTACAATTACAAGGTGCAAATGTTATGGTTTGCGGGCCAAAGACATTGCTTCCAAAATACATTAAAGAATTAGGCGTTAAAGTAGAAACCAATCTAAAAAAAGCCTTAGAATGGTGTGATGTTGCAAATATGCTTAGAGTACAGAATGAGCGAATGGATATTAGCTATTTTCCTTCCACAAGAGAATACACGCAACAATTTGGAGTTAATAAAGAACTATTAGATAGCTTAGATAAAGAGATTGTAATAATGCATCCTGGACCAATAAATAGAGGTGTAGAGATTACGAGCGATGTGGCCGATTCTAAACAAGCCATTATTTTAAATCAGGTAGAAAATGGAGTTGCAGTTAGGATGGCTGTGATTTATTTGTTAGCTTCTAAAATAAAACAATAGATTATGATTATAGATAGAAATGGTAATACGACTATAATTACGCAAGAAAAAGCGACAGTAAAAATGCTAGTTCAAAATATTGAGCAAGCGTATGATACCTATAAAAATGAGCATCTTGTTGTAAATTTATCGAGTTTAGATAAAATTAGTTCAGAAGATATTATTGAATTTCTGCGTTTGAGCAAAAATCACAGAGGAGCAAAAAAGAGTTTCGTATTGGTATCAAATAAAGTAGATTTAGCAAATATGCCAGATGAAATTTTTGTAGTACCAACCATTCAGGAAGCTTTTGATATTATTGAAATGGAAGATATTGAACGCGACTTAGGTTTCTAAAATGTTAAGCTGTTTGTCGTTAAGTTGTTAAGTCGAATAGAAACTACAACTAAACAACAAACAACTAAACAACAAACAACACATGAAGTTAACAATTCTCGGCTGCCACAGTGCCACACCAAGTATAAACGCCAATCCTACATCTCAGGTTTTAGAGATAAAGAACAACATGTTTTTAATAGATTGTGGTGAAGGCACACAAGTAGAACTGAGACGAAATAAAGTAAAGTTTTCAAGAATTAAGCATATTTTTATTTCGCATCTTCATGGTGATCATTATTTGGGTTTAACAGGTTTGGTAAGTACATTTGGTTTATTGACTAGAGAAACCGATCTTCATATTTATGCACCAAAAGGTTTAAAGGAAGTCATTACACTTCAAATGAAATTATCGGATACTTGGACTAATTATCAGCTTATTTTTCATGAGTTAAGTTCCAAATCTTCAGAATTAATTTATGAAGATGATAAGGTTGAAGTTTATACCATTCCTTTAAAACATCGTATTTATACAAATGGCTTTCTCTTCAAAGAAAAAGAGAACGAACGTAAACTAGATATTAATTTAGTTAACGAAGCTAATATTAATAAGGCTTACTTCAGAAAATTAAAGCAAGGGTTTGATATAGAAAATGAAGATGGCGTTTTAATTAGTAACGAAAAAGTAACTAAAGATCCATTACCAGCAAAGAGCTATGCCTTTTGTAGCGATACTATATATAACGAAGATATTATACCTATTATAAAAGATGTAACGGTTTTATATCATGAATCTACTTTTTTAGACAAAAACGAAGATCTTTGTGTACGTACAAAACACAGCACAGCAAAGCAAGCCGCTACAATTGCTAAAAAGGCAAATGTTGAAACCTTAATACTTGGACATTATTCCACACGTTATAATGGCTATGATGAGTTTAAGTCCGAGGCACAAACTGTTTTTGATAACGTGCTTTTGTCTAAAGATGGAAAGTCCTTTGAATTTTAATTCAATTCAGACAACCGTTGCACCCAACCAATTGCTTCTTCTAAAGTTGCTGAACGTTTAAGACTGATTGCCGATAACTGTTTTTCAATATTTGCATTCATAAATGTTGAGTCTCTATAACTTACTATAGATACTGCAATTAATATACTATCATCTTTATCAAAATAAGACCATAGGACAGGATCTATTGAATATGAGTTTACACGGTTGGCGATGTAAGCTAATTTTTTATGATTGCCGTAATGTTTTCTTATTTCTGTGAGTAGTGAATTAAGTTTTTCAGAGTTAAAATGGATACCTTCATTTACTTCCATAATAAAGAAATCTTCAAACAAATAGTTTGTGCCGAAGTCTAATATTACTTTTTGAAAAGAAAGCGATTTTGAGATAAGGGATTCTTCAAAGCGCATTTATAATATATAAGGGTTTTCTTAGGGTTTGTGATATACAAAACTACACTTTTTTTGATAGTAACAAAATAAAGAATTAACTTCGTAAACCTATGGAAAAAGACCTAAGTAATTATAGAAAATCATACAAAAAAGGGGAATTGTTACTAGAAAATGTACCAGAAAACCCTTTTGAGTTATTTAGGAATTGGTTTATAGAAGTTGACACGCATTTTAACATCGATGAAACAAATGCCATGACAATTTCTACCATTGGCTTAGATGGTTATCCAAAGAGTAGAGTAGTGCTGCTTAAAAAATATACTTATGAAGGTTTTATTTTCTATACCAATTACAATAGTGAAAAAGGAAAAGCAATTATAGAAAACCCTAATGTGTGTTTATCCTTCTTTTGGCATTCTGCAGAACGACAGATTATTATTAAAGGTAAAGCCGAAAAAATTTCAGAAAATCTTAGTGACGGTTATTTTGAATCACGACCAAGAGGAAGTCAGTTGGGTGCCATTGCTTCTAATCAAAGCGAAGTTGTTAAAGACAGACAAGAATTGGAAACGAAATTAAAAACTCTTGAAACTAAATTTGAAGGTAAAGACATAGAACGACCTAAAAATTGGGGAGGATTTATAATTAAACCAGTGGAGCTCGAATTCTGGCAAGGCAGACCTAATAGACTTCACGATAGAATACGCTATAAACTACAAGAAGATTACAATTGGAAAATTGAACGCTTAGCACCATAATCCATCTTTTTTATTTTACCGATGAAATACATATTTTTAACGCTAAAACGCGCGTTTTTTAATTTTAAAAATGCGTTTCATCGATGTTTTACATTAAAAACCGATAAACAGCACGTATTTCATCGATTTTAACATTTCTTTAACAGTTTAGTTGAGCTGTGCGGTTACTTTAGTATTCCCAAACCTAAATAACCTACTTATGAAAGCTTCTAAACTATTGCCATTTTTGGCTATTATCGCAACGCTTAGTTTCACATCTTGTTCTAAAGATACTATGGAAGACGATGCATTAAATGCTATTGAAGTTCCTGTTGCTCCTCAAGCTAAACAAATAGAGATTGAAATCATGGAGCTTATTAATGAATATAGAATTAATGAAGGTTTAAATCCATTACAAAATCATAATACGGTAAAAGCTGTGGCGTATACACATACAGATTATATGATTGAAGCAGATAATGTATCTCACGATAATTTCTTTTTAAGGAAGCAGAGTTTACAAGTAAATGCAAATGCAGCTGTAGTTTCTGAAAATGTAGCCTACGGTTTTAATTCAGCAGGATCAGTAGTAAATGCTTGGTTAAATAGTCCAAGTCATAAAGATAATATAGAAGGTGATTACACAGATTTTGAGGTTTCAGCAGAGCAGAATAGTCAAGGTAAGTGGTATTTTACAAATATGTTTATTAAGCGTTAAATCGTTCTAGAAACAGGTTTGTATATCTTAAATTTATAAGAAAGATAACTTGTAAAGATCATTTTAGAATCATATTTTTTCTTAGAGGTTTAAGATGATTGTTTTATACAAATGAATGCCGTTTTAATTCTTTCATTTTTTTTTATTAGTATTGTAGAATTAGTGAATAGCGATACACGCTTTTCAATATTCAATCAACGTCAATTGAACTTTTTTTGTCAATTCCCTTGGGTTGAGTTGTTTTTTTTATTTCAATATTTACATACTAAGTAAATATTCCAGACTTTTGAATTTTATGTCTTGTATTAATCAAGGGTGATATTATTACAATATAATATATTGATTTTAAGTATGTTGTCATTTCGACAGAGTGAGGAACGAGCGACGAGAAACCTTTAGGTTCAGCGTAGTTACATCTTATAAGAATAAATTTCCTCTTCATTCTTCATTCTTCATTCGGAATGACAAAACAACGCGAATACAAATATTAATCCTAACATTTTTAGTTATTTAATAATCGAATTCAGGTTGATAGAGAAATTTAAATTGGAATGTCATTCTTCTGAGTATATCGAAGTATTATAAATGAAAAGCATAGTTCTAAAGCTGTGCTTTTTTACGTTGTTCAAGAAGATCTATGCTTGGTGACAATGTGTACGAACAATATAATCTTTATCTCTCTCTCTTTAGTCGTGCCTTGTATAGAAATTGTAGCTATGGTCTAATAATATTCTTTTAATTGTCCAAAACTTACTTTTATTTGGGATTTCAGTAATCATTAAAAATAGAAGCAAAATTTACAGGTTTAAAACTGTATGTTTTGCTTCTATAGATAATGCCTATTTATTTCTTGTAGAATGTCGTTTTATTTTTATTGATTTGTTTTAAAATTATAAACCTTCGGTGTAAGCGAAAAAGATTATTCTATAATTATCTTTCTGTTTACAAGTAGATTGTCTATAGTTTTAAATTGCACGATATATACTGCAGGACTTAGGTAAGATAAGTCAATACCATTATTTAACTCATCTATTGAAGCAGTTTTGTAATTCTTTACAATTTGACCTTTTATACTTATTAATTGTAAATTGGATATATCTTCATTAAGGTTTTTAATAAATAATGCATTGTTAACAACTCTTATGTTAAGTTGCTCTACTGTGTTTTCTTGAGAGGATAATATTTGAGATCTATTTTCAAAAATAACTTCAAATCTATTTTGATAATTTCCAGAATCAGATGAAAATTCTAATGCAGTTAATTCTTTTAAATCATAAGTAAGTCCTGTGGTGTTGTCTAATAAATAGACCTCCTCGTCAGTATCAATGTTTTCTAATTCAAATGCTTTTATTGTAAAGCCTGTTGCTTCTGAGAGGTCATAATGTAATGGAATAGAAGTTGAGTTATTAAACATATCAAAAGTTTGAATAATCATTTTGTCATTGTTTAATATTGTATACATATCATTAGGATGACTTGGGTTCATTTTACCATCATAACCATAATCATATTCATTGGTTGTGAAATTACTAAAGCCAATCGCTAATTCTCTTGTTAATCCATTTGTTATACTAAATTTTAATTTTATTAATTTCATTTCTTCGTTACTACTGTTAGATGTATTGTTAGTAGTTGCATTTCTGAAAAATTGAGATTCTCCGTTAGCTTCTTTTTTGAAGACTCTTTGCGTATTGTTAAAAATAATATTTCCATCTTCAATGACTTCGGTAAAGAAACCTTGGGCAACAGCAATGTATCTTTTAGGAGTTAATATGCCTTGTTGGCTAGTATTTATGTTTCCACCTAAACCTTCAAATTGATAGGCTTTTAATTGTGTTGTTTTGTTAAGTGTAGCATAGCCGCCTTCATATTCATTTACATAATGCGAATCTCCTGCCCATTGTTCCCAAAAATACAGGGTTCCATTAGTTGTTGACATATTATCGTCAATAAAGTCGTATGCGTCAATACTAGAAGGGTAAGGATTTGCTAATAATGTCGTTGTTAATGTAGAGTCTAAAATACTTTCTGTAGCACTATCTCCGTCTACATCATCTGCGATTACTAATATTGTTCCATTATTGGGTTTGCCTTCAAATATATATTGTTGCGAAGTTCCTGGGTTTCCTGTTCCTTTTTGAGAATAACCTATTCCTGGATTTATTGCTGTAGTCTCGGAAATTACTGACCAATCATAATATGAGGTTCCGTTAATATAATTGTAGAGCCATCTCGTGCTAATTGCACCAATTTGATCATATGCAGAAGTGAATGGTATATCTGTTCCGCTTTCATCTTTAAGCATGTCTATATTAAAATCAGTGTTGTTTGGATTGTTGCTTGAGGTATTTTCATTAATTAAACTTTTGGCAGATTGTACACCTACAGGAGATCCAAAATAATTGTATCTATAACGGTTAATATTTCCTTCTTGTCTGCGTTTTATTTTTCCATTAGCAGAAGTCACTAAATCACTGTATTTGTTTTGTATTAATTGAGAATCTTCTAATAGGTCTAATGTACCATTAAGTTCTAAATACCATGAGTTTATTATAGCGTTGTCACCTTCTATTACAAGCTTCTTGTTGTCATCTATAATTAAACCAAGATTAGTATGCGTATTTGTAGTAGTCACGTTATTTTTAATATTAACAATAGCCCAATCTTTGATGTTAGAAACATCTGTGATATCCCATACATTTCCATATAACCAAGTGGATGTTGCTGTCCAAGAACCATTATTTGCAGTTTTATAAGGCATTGGTGCTGTTTGTTCTTGAGCAGAGCTCATATTATGAAGTGTTAAATCTCTCGAATAGTTAGATTCGTCTTTTGTTAATCCAGAGTTGATTGCTGTCATAGGATAGTATGCTTGTAAGCTTGTCCATGGAATAGATGTGTTTGTGGTTTTGTCAACGATATCTTTAGGGATTACTTTTCCTCTTACGTTTGCTCCATTTTGTTCAATTTCTTGATAGATCATTTTTTGAATTTGATCTGAGGTTAATACGTTGTTAAAAACTCTTACTTCATCAATAGCTCCAAAAAAATAATCGGTATTATTTTGCTTTTTTCTACCTACAAAAAAGTCTTGGTTGGTCAAGGTTGGGTTTGTAGATAGTGTGCTAATTGGTAAACTTGTGTTTTCACTTTCTAATTTGCCATTAATATATAATTTTAGATTTCCGTTATTTCCATTGTATACAGCTGTAATATGGTGCCAAATATTTGCTTCTATAGTACTTGTTGATGATGTACTATAAACAGTGTTACTGGCATCTGTAATTAGTTCAACATGTGCTGTAAAAGAATTATCAATAGAAATGTTAAATAATTCCTGACCAGTAATTACTCCATTGCTATTGTAATTTGTGTCGGGTTTAACCCAAGCCATTAAAGTGATATTTCCGTAACCAGAAATAAAACTACTCGTTGATAAATAATTATTTGAACCGTCAAAATCGATTGTAGTTGGTAAAATACAGTTTAAATTAATATTGGCATCCAGCGCATTATTAATGTAGGTATTTATTCCAGAATTAAAAAATATTGGGTTTACTGAAGCCAAAATTGTATCGTCTGACTCAATGCTATCTGCTAAACCGTTGGATCCAAAAGGGCCTGTTAATTGTCCATTTGCATAAGTTGTGTTAGTTGCAGAAATCCCATTTGGGAATGTTGCATCTGTTAACAAGTTAGTTTGAAAGTCGCTTTCTAGCGCATCTCCACAACCATCATTGTCACTATCTAGGTCAAGGTGATTATTAATATTGTCGCTATCATTATCATCGCTACAGTTATTTTTAGGGTAATCATGCGGTTTGTAATCGGATAGGGTAATTTGTAATTCGCCATATGCATGTAGATAGGTTGTTCCTGATACTCCACGTAAGCGGTAGTATTTATACTTTGCAGCATTTTGTGTAACACTAAAATTATCTTCATCTGGATTTGGGTTGAGTGTGTAGATACTTGGGTTATTGAGGTCTGTCCAAGTAAGTTTGTTATTACTGGCTTGTAATACTATTGTTGCATTGTTAAAAAAGCCGTAAGTTGTGGCATACTTAAAAGTAATAGTGTTTACTTTTAAGGGATTTGGAAATTCTATTAAATAGATTGTTCTTTCAGAAACATTTTGAGCGTGTGTAAAACGGGTATTGCTTGCAGAGGTGTAAACACCATCTATAGATTCGTTTATTGGGTTGTTGGT
>JGI24023J19991_10002905_pt1 | contig 12249 bp, 11 predicted proteins | sample Cruoilmetagenom1_FD_19991 | JGI IMG/M metagenome (IMG submission 19991)
GTCCAGTTAAATCTGGAATGTTTTCATTGGCTTATTTTTGGGTTAACCTTTTATGTCATATCCAGGTTTGGAATGGTCCGCACAGCTCGGAAAAATTCAATTGATGCTGATCCAGAAGTCATCAACTTTTTCGAGTCCACAGCCGGAACAGCTTTTTTGCACAGGCTGGTTTTGGGGGGCACACTTTGTGATGACACTTTTAGGAGCGAGCAGCGTTCGTCACGTATGTCAGTTTTTTGAGTTGACCGGTCTTGATCGATTCATTGCTTGTTCATATGGGAGCCAACAAAAGGTTTCGGTGCAAATGGAAGAATCCATCATCGCGTTCAGCAAAGAAGAAACCAATCGTCTGGCAAAGGAAATGAAACCAAAAGAAATAACGGTTTGCGAAGACGAAACCTTTCATCCTGAAAACTGCCTGGTAGCCATTGAACCGAATGCCAACTTTATACTCTTGGAAAAGTATTCAGGGGGCAGGAAGGGTTCCGAGTGGACAGAGGCCATGCACAAAGCCATCAACGAACTTCCCGTCAAGATCATCCAATCCATCAGTGATGAAGGCAAAGGCATCCTTCATCATGTTAAAAAAGGGCTTGGCGTACACCATTCACCGGATATCTTTCATGTTCAACATGAGATTGTAAAAGGCACAAGCGGACCGCTTGCTAAGAAAACCCAAAAAGCTCGGCAGACCTTTGAAAAAGAATCAGAACGAGTAAACTGTTGTATTGATAAAAAAGTTGATTACGATTCCTGGGAGCCTCGGCCCGGACGTCCGCCGCAATTGAACCAGAAAATTGAAAAGGGCCTGCTGGAATAGACTGAAGCGCTGCAGGCGCTTGAAGAAGCCGAATCCCATCAAGTGCGAATGAAGCAAGCGGTGCCTAAAATCGGTGACATTTATCATCCAGTGGATCTTGCAACCGGAAAACTCAAGAGCGTTGAAGCGGTCTCCGACTTACTGGATTAATGCTTTGCTGAAATTGAAACCGTTGCCGCAGAGGCCAAGTTGTCAGAGCGCAGTCTCAAGAAAATNNAGAAGGCCAAAAAGGTTGTGGTTGACATGGTGGCAACCATTGTTTTCTTTCACCTTACCATTCAACGGAANATTGAAGCCCTTTGTCTTCCTACGGCAATAGAGAGGATGATTATGTTCGATGATTTGATCCCGGCTTTTTATCTGTGTCGGGCTTCCAATAAAGCAAAGGCTGCTGCTGACCGACTTCGTCTGCAAAAAAAATCTGAGGAAATACTTTTTTCTTTAGGGAGCATGCAAGATCCCTTTTCCGGGATTACCCGGAAAGAATTGACAGTGATTGAAACCGTAGCGGAGGAATGCGCCAGTGTGTTACAACGATCCAGTTCATGTGTGGAAGGTCGCAACGGGCAGCTGTCACTCAGACATCACAGCTTTCACCGCCTGAGCGACCGGAAATTAGCTGCGCTTACCTGTGTCCATAATTTCTTTATCAAACGCAAGGACGGTACTACAGCTGCTCAAAGGTTTTTTGACGCCAAGCCAAGGACAATATTTGATTTCTTGCTTGAAAATATGGACATCCCAGGGAGGCCGGCACAAAAAAGGAGAACGTCCAAACAAATATGGCCGCTTCAGGCTATGGCTTAAAAGGGTGGCCGAAACGATGATCAAGGCCGAAAAATGCTTTAACCGGTTCGTGTTGAATTTGAAAAAATTTAATGCAAATATTTTGTCTCAAGCCTGATTATTTTAAAAAGTGTTAACTGACAAATGAAGGATGCACAGTATTTGCACAAATAGAAGAATTATAAATCAAAACATGAAAATGGTTTGGGTAAATATAAGACATTAAGGCCTAATTATTACTCATTATATAAGGATCATAAGAAAGTAATCATGTTTGTGGCACTTATCTTGCTTTTGATCTGGCAAGAACAGGAACTCGAAAACTAACTAAAGTGTATGAGGTGATGTACCGATATATTAACTATGAAATCGAGTATAGTATATAAATTATTACAAAAAAAATGCTCTGGAGGTTCGATTGGTTAAAATCATTTTTAAATGCATTTTCGTTTGTTCCCTGATAGTCTTTCCAGTTCTATCATATGGCGCACCAACTAGCTACTATGTTACCCAAACTGGGGCGGGTTCTCAAAATGGTAAAACTCTTTCTGACGCTTGGAGTGTTTCTGCGTTCAATAGTACGTCTAAATGGTCTTCCGTTGATGACCCCGCTATGATAGATCCCGGAGACAGCGTTTATTTTTCAGGGGCATTTTTATCAAAACTGTACGTTCAAGGGAGTGGTAAATCCGGTTTCTTCATCACACTTGATGGCACTGATGCTGATCTTGGATATGGTGGAAACTATTGGGGTGGAGGCTTGATTACTATAGATCAGAAAAGTTACATAAAGGTTCAAAACTTTTCTATTGATGGGAACATCACATCACTTCCAAATACCTCATCCCAAGGTGGAATATATATCAAGAGCAATTCAACTACTGCATCTCAATATATCCATGTTGACAATAATGAAATACAACGAACTGTGAATGGTGTTTGGTACTCTGGAAAAGTAGAGAATCTATCAATAACTAGAAACTACTTTCATGATCTTAACGGTTCAGGGGTTCGAGGAGGAAATTATAAGCAATATCGTCCTAGCTATTTGAAGGTAGGCGGTTCACCAAGGATGGGAAATACTTTTGTGAACGTCGGGTACCTTGATTCATACTATAACACGGATGCATTCGTTCATATAGACCAAACCTCTCATGTCATTTTCAGCTATAATAATGGGTACAACACAAAAGAGGACTGGGGGATGTCTGGTATTTACGGTAACGAAGTCACTAACGCGCTTGTCGAGTTTAACATTTTGCATGATTTTAATTCTAAACATCATAGATCTGCAATTGCGTTTAAGGGCGATCAACTTAAATCAGTGTATGAAGGTCCTTATATAATACGTTTCAACCATATATGGAATTCCCATGGTGACGATGAGTCTTGGGGTGACTCGTCATCTGGTATTAGTGCAACTGGTAATTGGAATGGGTTATATGTATATGGAAATAATGTCCATGATTGTGGCATAGGTATAAAACCAAATATCGCTTGGGCAGTACAGCACAAAGATGGTTTCGATTGTTCAGACGCCTATGTATTCTCAAACATAATCGTCACAACACAATTCGCAGCAATTAGAATGGAAGGACAGCCAGGAGAATCATACGATAAAATTAATAATGTTTATATCTTTAACAATAGTATATACAATTCTGCTACGATGGACATCTCTCTAGGAAGAGGATATAAAGATTTCTCAAATTATTCTGCTTACTTGAATGATTCCGCTATTTCAATGATATTGAAAGGTGCACAGCTTAACTCCCAATATTATAAAAACAATGTTATAATTAATTCACGCCCGAATGACAATGAATCCATTGCGATGAATATTAGAACGGATGCTATTAACTTACATAATGATTATAATCATTATTATAACCTAAATACGAATTCTATAAAAATACGATACCAAAATGACTTCGATTCAACCAAACAATACGAATGGAACAGCGAAACGAGACCAGGAGTCGATGGAGATAACGATTCAGCAGGAAATCCATATCTTAAAGATGTTTCAAATGGAGATTTCCGTTTAACATCTGCCAGTATAGATTTGATCCGTGGTGGTGTTGATATGGGGTCTGGTACTATTGCTTCGGTAACAATTCAAGGTAAAAGTTACGACATACCTTGGGATCTAGCAATTGGGGGAGGCACTGTCTGGAGCACTATCGATCCAGATAAAATTGTAATTGATACCCAAAGTCGTGATACCATTGGATGGGATATTGGTGCGTATGGAAATATTAAGAGCAGCGACTTCTCTACAGATAGGGTACGAAATGTTACAGTTGTAAGTAAAACAAATTAAATCGAATCCATAGCAAAAAATTAATAAAATAAAGAGATGAAAATAACATGTTATATTATTTTACATCTCTTTAAAAGATTCTAGTGGAATTTTTCTGTTTGGCCAACCACGTGCACTCTTAGCAATTTATATTCTGACATATCAGTATTAAACAATGATTATTTTGTGTTAACAAATTACCCGCTTAATATAAGAATCAGATAATTATTCATTTTTAGGTAAATGGATTGTATTAGTTTGTCATATTGGTACAAGATTTACCTCTTGTGATTTCCTTACCCTATTTAGAATAAAATTAAATATAACCGCAGTTGAACAAGGTTATTTCGAATGCCCTACTCTATTGAAGATAGCTTGTATAATTATATGAAGTCCGTCTATACTTCAAGTCCTCAAACAATTAGATCACTATTAGGATTAGTTTATAGAGCTATACCGGATTCTTATAGATATGGTAAAATTTATACGCAATACCTTGCTTTGTTGGATAAATCTCAATGGTGGTCTAAAGAAAAAATTGAAAATTATCAATGGGGAAAAACTTTAAAGTTATTGCATCATGCATATAAAAATGTACCCTACTATAGAAAGCTACTTGATGAGAGAGGAATTTCTATTAAAAGCGTTCAAAATTTTAACGATTTTAAAATAATTCCTTTCTTAACGAAAGAAATTGTCAGGAATAATTTTGAAACGCTATTGGCTAGTAATTTTAAAAGATCTGCAATAATGCCTGTTACAACAGGTGGATCAACCGGTCCCCCATTAAAACTTTTTTACGAAAAGGGTCTCTCTAGGTCAATGGAAAATGCTTTTATGTTGACCCTGTGGCGTAGATGTGGATACCGGCCAGGTGATAAAGTCGTAGTTTTGAGGGGAGATATAATAAATAATTGCAATAAAAGAGCACCCAGCTATTATGATCCTATTAAAAATAGATTAGTACTTTCATCTTACCATATGGTCGAAGGAAATCTAAATAATTATATCAAAAAAATTAGTGAGTTTAAGCCAAAGTATCTGCATGTTTATCCATCAAGCTTAAATATTTTAACGAGATACATGGTTAAAAATAATATAGAACATTTTCCAACAATTAAGTGTATTTTAGCAAGTTCGGAGACAATTTATGATTGGCAATTGGAACTTTTTGAAAATGTATTCAATTGTAAAGTTTTACATTGGTATGGATTAAATGAATTGGTTGCATTAGCGGGTGTCTGCGAATATTCAAATTCATACCATTTTTTTCCAGAATACAGTTATGTAGAACTTATTGATCCTATCGATAGTATATCAGGCGGGGAAGACAATAGAATACTGGAAATCGTGGGAACCAGTTTTGCTAATAATGCAATGCCATTTATAAGATATCGTACTATGGATTTTGCGTACAAAGACGATAAGTTATGTAAATGTGGTCGTAATCATTCATTGGTAAAAAAAGTAATTGGACGCAAACAAGACTTCTTTATCGATAATACTGGAAATTTATTGACATTTACAGGATATACTAGGCCAATAAGGCCAATAGTTGATAAAGTAAATGCTTACCAATACATTCAAGAAAAAATAGGTGTCGTATCCTTAAAACTTGAATTAAATGGTAAATTAAGTGATTACGAAACAAAAAAAATTAAAAGAGTTTTTAATAAAATATGGCCTAATTTTGTATTAGACATAAAATTTGTTAGTTCTATTCCAAGAACAAAAAGTGGAAAGTTTCGTTATTTAATTCAAAAATTAGATATATCTTGAAGGCATAACAAAAAAATGAGTAAAAATATGGCTATCTTTCCTGCAATATGTAACAAGTTTTTTTATCGACCTTATATAAAAAGTAAACTAAAAAAATGTGGTGTTAATTTTAAAATATCATATTCCTCTGAAATTCTGAACCCTCAATATTTTGAGATTGGATACAACTTCTATGCAGGACCAAGATCATATTTTGTTACAAACAAAAACAATCCAGTTGTAATTGGTAACGCAGTAATGTTTGGTCCGGATTGCAAAATTATTGGTGGTAATCATAACACCTCATTCATGAATAATCATATGTATTATAATAAAAACATTGATCATTCGAAAAGTGAAATCGTAATAGAGGATGGTTCATGGATTGGTGCAAACGCAGTGCTATTGAGTAATNCTCATATTGGTGAAGGAGCAATTATTGGTGCAATGTCTTTAGTAAATAAAAAAATTCCTCCATATTGTATTGCCGTTGGTGTTCCTTCTATCCCTATAAAACGTAGATTTTATGACAATAATAATTTAAAAGCCGTTTTACGAAATACAGATAGTAAATATTCTTTAAAAAAAGTTTTAAATGAATATTCAAAAGCAAAAATTTAATGAAAAAATCTTGTTCTTAAAGTGTTCATGAATAGTGTTATACAATAATCAACCGGAAAGCTTATATTCAATTAAAATATTTAGCCAAAAAATGAAAAAAACAATTATGATGGTCGGGCCTTTTTATAAATCGCGAGGTGGGATTGCTAGTGTTATAAATGGATATTATGAGTCAGGTTTGATAGAAAAATTATGTATAAAATATTGTGCGACGTACAGAGATGGCACGAAAATCTGGAAACTATTATTTTATTTATTCGCACTATTAAAAATTGCTATAAGTTTATTTGAAATAAAAATATTACATGTCCACACTGCTTCTAAATGGAGTTTTAGAAGACTATCTGTAATTCTTACATTAGGAATTATTTTAAATAAGAAAATTATTATTCATCTTCATGGTGGAGGCTTTGAAAATTATTTTAAAAAAGCATCTACGATTGAAAAAATCTGGATTACAAAAATTTTCCGTAATGCTACAAAAGTTATTGTACTCGCAAACAATCAAGTACAAGTTCTATCTGATCTGTTAAATATCGATCATGTTGTTGTTATTCCAAATTCAATATTTATTTCTAAAAAAGATATTTCTGGAATAAATAACGATAATAAAAAAGTATTAAATCTGATTTACCTTGGAGCTCTGGTGAAAAGAAAAGGAATTTACGATTTACTACAAGCAATAAAAAAAGTAAGTGAAAAATTCAATAACTTTAGGCTTATTCTTTGTGGTGAAGGTGAATTCGAAAAAGTTAAACGAACTATTGATAGTTTAGATATTGGGCAGTTCGTTATAATGCTTGGTTGGGTTGATAAAAAAGTTAAAGAGGACGTCCTCAACAGCGGTCACATCTTAGTATTGCCGTCATATGTAGAGGCATTTCCAATGTGTCTTTTGGAAGCTATGGCAAAAGGGATCCCCGTTATTGCAACATCGGTCGGTGGTGTTCGAGATATTGTTGATGATGGAATTAACGGATTTATTATAAGACCGGGAAATGTTGAGATGTTAACTCAAAAAATTGAGTCGCTTATGAAAGATAAAAAATTGAGACTTAAAATGGGGTCTTCATCTTATGAAAAAGTATCGTCTAAATTCTCTATAGATAAAACAATAGATCGGATGAGAATCCTTTACCAATCCATTTGTACACCTTAAAAAACTTACACTTTTTTGATTTTAAACTAATGATCATATTTTCACGATTATTATAAAATGAAGTTGGCATCATTTCATTTGAATACAAAAGGAGTTAACACCTTTTTTAGCAATACTGAAATTTGGCAAAGCTCAAGTAGTAAAACATTGTGCTCATGTTCATTTATTTCGATCTAATAAAATATATTATTTGCGACTGAAAAAAAAGATGGATCTTGTTCTTCAACGCAATCAAACAAAAGTTCAATTCGGTCATTTTCCTGTTTTTCTCCTGTTAGTATTTCCATCGGCGTTCTATCTTTTCTTTTGTCATCTATATAACGCCGATGATTATGATAATACATAATCAGATTCAAGGTTCCTTGAGTAACGTGATTCTTTGAGCTATTTAGATAAGGCCGTATTATTGAGGTATTGGATTCGACTAAGGCAGAACTCTGAACGATATTATCGAGTTTCTTGTATACCTGTTCTTTGACAATATCAAATGCTTATTGAAGATATCCAGTTGCTACAACAAGGCAAAACTGTTCATGGTCTGCGCAGTAGTTGGACCTGTCGGTTTTTTATGCTTTGATTATAGATTTGTTCCATTGCCATCCTACACAAAGAGCCTGTAATGCCTCTTGATCAATAGATAGCTCCTCAATATCGGAAAAAACTGAATTTGCTACATCGAAATAGTTGAACAAATCTGGCAACGTACGGCGTACTTTTTTTACAGCATCCGTTATTCCAGCTTTTCCTAATGATTCTTCCAGTCTTCAGCCTTTCGTGTGTCGGCCGGTTCTATTTATAAAATTGCTGAACTAATTGGCTATAGGGTTACTAAAATAGAGGTTCTTTTAGAAAATATTTCATCACTCAAAAAAACAACAACTTGAATTTCATCATTCTTCATTGTCAATGTGTTTGGCTAAAATGAGCCAAAGCATGTTCAATATTGACTAATTGAACCTGTCGATGCTAGAATGACATCGAACCGATTCATAATTGTCGATGTAGCTCCAATACTGCATCGACCTTCCATTATCAACAACAGCATATGATAAAATGGCAGTTTTACATCAATAGTGGTCTGATTAAAATTATTGTCTCCAAAAATGATTGAACCGGTTTCCGATAAAGTATTTGCCAAAATATAAACGAACGTATGCGATATCATATTCTCTCCTGCTAATTCGGTTAGTATACCCCAATATTTATACTGCTGTGCCCAAAGTGCTGTATACGCAATATGAGTTCTATCCATTATAGATAAATCTGCTCGACGAATAAACTTTTGATTGTTAAGGTAAAAATTCATGACATCCTGGGGGTCATTTAATGATAATCCTTAACGTAAAAGAATCACCTCTGTCTTGTTGTTTAGGTTAGTATCCACTTTGTTAATAAAAAGATAGAGGTGATTTGTCCCAAAAAATGAAACAATAACTAAATAATGAAAAATTCATTAACCGGTCAGTGTTGAATTTGAAACAATTTAATCCAAAAATTTTGTCTCAAGCCAGATTTTTTTAAAAGTGTTTGAGGAAAATGAAAGATGCCATGAAGTTTAAAAAATTAAATTTATTACTATTTTCATCTTTTGTTGTAATTTTTATTTTACTATTAAAATATTATGATTTAGATAATAAAAAAATAGAATTATCTTTTTATCCTTTTGGGCGAAATTTCGCTTTTACTATATCAGACGATCCTGATGGAAATACACTTGAAAAGATAAAACCTGTTTACGACTTTTTGATAAAATCAGGACTAAAAACAACCGCTGCAATATGGCTTTTTTCTCCAAAGCGTACAAATGGTATACCAGATCTCCTATTGTCCGAAAATTCTAATAAAAGAGATGCCTGGATGCGTGATAGTTGTGAAAGGTTAGAATACTTATATTATATGCAAAAGTTGAATGCTAATGGCTTTGAGATAGCAATGCATGGAGCGTCGACCGGGAATGATTTAAGAAAAGAAACCATTTCCGCTTATGAAAAGTTTCATGAGTATTTTGGGGAATATCCGAAGGTTAATATAATGCATGCACAGAACCTTGAAAACGTTTACTGGGGAAAAAAAATTGTAACAAATAAGTTCTTTCAAGAGATGATTGGGTTGTTGACAGATAGAGCCAACATACCTTTTTCAGGAGAAGATCCTTCAAGTATATTTTTTTGGGGTGATATTTTACAGTCAAAAACAAAATATGTACGGCTTTTTGGAACCGGGGATATTAATACATTAAAATTTAACCCCAACATGCCTTACCATGATCCAGATAAACCATATGTTAACTATTGGTTCTCATTTTCTGACGGTTCGAATCCCATACGTTTTTCAAACCTACTTAAAGAACAAAATGTTGAAAAACTGGTAAAAAATAGAGGTTCCTGCATCGTTTATACGCATTTTGCACATGGGTTTGTCAAAAATGGTGTGCTAGACGAAAATTTTAAAAATAGTATAAAAAGAATTATCTCTGAACCTGATGGTTGGTTTGTTCCTTGTTCTATATTGCTTGATAGATTAAACATAATGAAAAGAGTTTTCATTGAACAATCAGGTAATGAGGTTATAGTTATTAATCTTAATACTGAAACAGTAGATGGAATAACTATTTTGGTAGATCCAAATAGAAAATATTATGGATCTGATGGTTACTGCTATAAAGCAAATGAAGAGGGTGAAATTATCATTAGAAAAATGAAAGGCGGGCAAGGAATCGTTTTTACGGAGGATGAATTTATGTTTAACAATATAATGAATAAAAAACAAATCATAAAGCACATTCCATATTTAATTGATTTCAAAAACTTTTTATTTATATATAATTATTCTTCAACAGAAATTGAAATAAGCGGAGAAATGGTTGAGTACAAAGAGATCTTTGACGTTTCTGGAAAAATATTTGAGCCAGATACGAAGGATAATAACATTAGAAAAAATAAATATTTGAAAAAACATGAAGGGCGGATATTTATAAAGAATAAAGAAATATTTGCTAAACATAAAAAATCTATAGGTTTTTTTGAAAAATTTAATATGGTTATTCAAAGAGCCTTGCTTTACGCAAAACATAACGAATATGGTTAGATTGTGTGACGAACGAACCACAATCTGAACCGTTTGTTGGACAAGCCCGGATTATCTTATAGAAAATATCCTGATTATATCGAATTTTGGGGAGGTCTACGATACCCTCCCAAAGAAGCCGAAATGTTTAGATTTTGTAACCAGCAATTATGATATCTGAATTGGTTTAGCCTTTCAGCCGGGCTTTTAAAACCATTCAACTTTTCAACCGTTCGAGGAATGTAAGGAGAAAAATTGTTGATGAGTGTCCAACCTCGAATGGTTAACTGTGCAGCATCCATTGATCCATGAAAATATTGGGTGCTAAACAGGTGGCGATCCATTCTTTGCATCAGTCTGTCTACCATGTTGCTGGTTCGATGTGCTTTCGGTTGATCATATACGACTATATATGCAACAATATTCTGCCGTAATTTTTTGGAGGAGTGCAGTTAGAAAAAATTAAAATAATCAGTAAGTTATAGCGCCACCTCTGAAAATCACTATAAAATACTCACAGAAGCTGAACAAACATCTGATTTTATGTCATTATTTTATGGATTCTTTTAACAGACAAAAGAAAGGAGCCATCAAATGGGCAATTACAAGATCAAGGTAAACGTGGAAGTTGTTGAATGTGACGATCAGAACGAGAAAGCTGCGGAAGAACAAAATGATGGTAGTTTTACAATGACTATCAATGAAAAAGATGCCATCAGCATCGACAATAGTGAAAGGGCTCTATTGTCAACGGCCTACCCAGCTATTCGAAAGGCTTTGGCTGAGCATCTTGAGAATGTTTCGAAAAAAAAGCCTTGAAAAAGCCAAAGAGCAAGAAATAGAGACAATTGAGCACGGCTATAGCGTTGACGGAGAAATCGGTCGCTTTCATTTCAATACCCATCGATTAACAGACCACAACGGAGATAGCTACAATACGGCTACAGATCTTTTCCGAACACTTAAAGGAAAAGAGTGGTATCGAACGGTTGGATTCAACGAAATTGCCATCATTCTCGGCGATGTGGTGTATTCCTATCGTAAAACTACGCAATTGATCAATCGTGTTCGGTATCAACAAATCGGCGGCACACCTTATCGCACACTGCAGGCGAATACGGAAACCGAGGGCGCTCAACTGATAGATTATTTAGAAAATAAAACCACAAACATTTTAAGACGGCATCGGTTCGAGAAAGACGGCGCCTACAAAGGTGACCCGGAGGTTTTCGGTTCATGCAACCCAGCCGTATTGCCGGAACAAGTGGTCGAAGCGGCCGCAGAGCGTATAAGCGACGAATATTCGCTGTCCGAGCTTCTTTGTAATCCAGTATGCTTTGAAGATCCGACAAAGAGTGTCAATATCGCTATTGATGATGTGGGTGTCAAAAGGCAAAATGCAACGCGTAACAAAGGTCCAGCCGATTCGGACAAACCAACCAAACGCAAATATGCCTACAAAACGGTGGNAAGGATCAATCATGANCAGAAACATTATTCATTGGTTGGCAACGGTATCAAAGTGACCCTACTGTATTTGATTGCTTTTTTGCTTTCCAACAAGCTTCTTGGGTGCCGCTTTCAGTTTTTTACCGACGGGCATACCGTATTGAACGATACCATTCGTCGTTGTTTCAAATGGTATCCCAATTGTGGGATCATTCTGGATTGGTTCCATTTGGTTAAGAAATGCAAATAGCTTTTGAGCCTATCATTGCGGGGAAGATTAATCCGCAA
>JGI24023J19991_10002906_pt1 | contig 12248 bp, 13 predicted proteins | sample Cruoilmetagenom1_FD_19991 | JGI IMG/M metagenome (IMG submission 19991)
AGCTTTTTGTACTGAACGAAGATTGCCCATTTTATAATCAATAATCACTACATTATTATTTGACAAGGTACTCTTCTTTTCTTACTAAAGAATCATCAATATCTTTTATAAATTTTCCATTTTCATCTCTTCTGAAAATTCGTTTATTTGTATAGGAGTCTACAATTTTATCAAATTCTTTTTGTGTAAAACCAGTATATTCAAGATATTTTTTGATTGCTTTTTTAGGTGGAATACCATCATATTTATTTACAAGTCTAACTGCTTCTTCTCTTTTTATATATCCAAGTCGTATATCTAAACAAGCATTATCTGTAGCTCGTCCAAAGCCATATTTTACATATTTTAAATAATCATGTAAATGATTACTATAACAATCTAAATTTTCAAAATTCTCATAAGTGGTTTCAACAGCTCTATCTGATACCTCAAAACCATGTTCTTTAGACTTTTTAAGAACTTCTCTTAAATCCCATTTAAAGTAGTAGCCTAAAAATAATCCAGTAACACCCACTCTATGAATATCTTCATCTTTTGCATAGGTATATAAAGATAAATCTTTTTGTGTTAATCCATCAACTCCTATCATATCTGAGATTCTATTCCCTAATAGTCCACCAAATTCTTCAAGCCATTGTCTATCAAGTGTATTTCTAGTTTTACTTGAAGCAGGACCTCCATATTCTAATTGAGGACTTTCTCCCCATATAATAAGTGGTATATTAAAATTTACAGCAAATTTTGGAACAGTTGTAAAAATACCTAAATGATTTTGCCATTCATTATCTCCAGTTCTGACAAATGCTTCACGAGCTAATTTTTTGTACACTAGAGGATTTCTTTTTATATGTATTAAATCTACACCTAAATTATTTAAATTTTCAAGATTTTTTCGTCCAATTTCAGTAGGAATTGTAGGTTCAAAACATATACATAAAGGATTTAATCCTAACTCAAGTACTTTCAAAACTTGATAGGTCGAATCTTTCCCACCACTTACCCCTATAACACAATCATAATCAGGATGTGATTTATAACTTTTTACAAGTTTTAAAAATTCCTTTTCTCTTGCTTCCCAATCTATCTCTTTGTTTTTTGATTCTTGTGATTTACAAGCATCACATACTCCATTTTCATCAAAATGAAGATCAGGTTTTGTATTTGGCATTACACATTTTGTACAAATTTTCATTTTCTTTTCCCTAATGTTACCTGTAGTTTGTAGCCTTGTAAAGTTTCATGGATACTTTTTTCATCAATAAGATTTGGAATAAACTCTTTATTTGTGGTATTGCCTAAGTAAGGATTTTCATAGTTTAAAAAGTTATTAATAACACCTATTTCAGATATAACCGTTTTTAAATCTAAAACTTCTAAATTACATTTATTTGCTAATTGTTTTATGGTTTTGACTCCATAAAGATTAACATGTTCTAAACCATCATACATATTACAATGTTCTTGTAAAATTTTAGCAGCAAGTGCATCAGAACTTGGAATTTGTAGAAAAATTACCCCATCATTATTAAGTAATTCTTTCATTGTATTTAAATAAAATTCACCATCAATAATATGTTCAAAAACATCCCACATAGTAATAGCATCAAATTTTGTATTAAAAGAGACGTTTTCAAGGAGTTCGTTAAATACTTTATGTCCTTTTTTCTTAACAAATTCAAATTCTGCTTTATTAAGCTCTATTCCATAAGTAGTTAAATTTTGTTGTTTTGCTAAATCTAAAAAAGTACCAGAGGAACATCCAATGTCTAATATTTTAGAAATATTAGGATTGCTTTTTTTAATCGTCTGAAGACCACCATTATAAATATCAGTATAAAAATTATCCGTATCGGATTCTACAACTTCAGCTTGTTCTGTGTGATTTGCTTGATAGTAATCTACGATAGCTTCATCTGTAAAGACAGGATTTAAATAGACCATAGTACAATCTTTACATTTTACATATGTTCCACCCTCTTTAGAAAAAATTGAAACATAATTCTTACTATCACAAACAGGGCAATTTCTTATTTTTGTAAACTTATCTAAAAACAACCCTGACTTGGAATCAATGTACTTTTTATGGTTTTCAATACTTTCATCCCACATTTTCATTCTTTTTTCGTGGAGTTCTTTTACAGTTTGGTTTGTTTTTGTCATGATAATACCTTCACTTAAATAATATTGATTATATTTAACTTTTCTTAAATTTAGTTTAATCTATCTCCAAATTTATACTCTTTTTTTGCCTTTTCCCCTAATACTTTATTTAAATATTTTGGATGTTTCCCATATCCTGGTCTAACACTTCGAATGTTTTCCTCTGTAAAAATTTCACCTTTTTTTATATCTTTTGAAATATAAAGACTTCTTGCAAATTGTCTTGAATTTTTCTTTTTTTCTGTCATAGTATAGTCAATTTTACCGATAAGTTTTTCTGTATCTCTAATAGCTTTTACCATATCACTAAACTCTCTCTTATCCATAGAAAATTCAGCATCTGCTCCACCTATTGATTTATCTAGTATGAAGTGTTTTTCTATCACTTTAGCCCCAAGTGTCACAGCAACTATTGGTGCTGTACTTCCCAAGGTGTGGTCTGAAAATCCACCTATTACATTAAACTTTTTTGCAATATCTGAAATCATTACTAAATTTGCATCTTCAAGTGGTGCAGGATATGATGATGTACATTTCAATAAAATAATATCATTATTACCTACTTCTTTGCATATTTTAACAGCATCATAAATCTCTTCTTCTGTAGCAATTCCAGTTGAAATAATAATGGGCTTCATTTTAGATGCAGTATATTTTATGAGAGCATAGTCAGTTATCTCAAATGATGCTATTTTATAAGCCGAAGGATTAAACTGTTCTAAAAAATCAACAGCAGTTTTATCAAATGGAGATGAAAATATATCGATTCCTATCTCTCTGGCATAAGCAAAAAGTTCCTCATGCCACTCCCAAGGAAGATATGCCTCTTTATATAAATCATGTAATTTTTTATCATCCCAAAGTGTTCCTCCTTTGATGATGAAGTCCTCTTTATCGCAGTTGAGTGTTAATGTATCTGCTGTATAGGTTTGAAGCTTGATAGCATTTGCACCTATCTCTTTGGCAGCCTTTATAGTCTCTTTTGCTATGCTTATTCTACCACCATGATTTGCACTAAGTTCCGCAATGATGTATGTTCCCTCTTTTTCTAAATTAAAGTTACCTATTTTCATATTTTACCTTTAAATTAAAATATATTACTAAAATCAAAATCTACTTTACAATCATCCAAGTCAAAAGTATATGTTTCATCTGTAAATTCACCTTGTAGTTTATAAAACCCATTTATTAGCTTGTAAACCTCTACAAAATTCCCTTTAGGTTCAACCAATATATAATACTTCACCCCTTGTTCTTGGAAAATATTAAATTTTATTGTTCTATCTTTCTTTTTAGTTGATGGAGATAATACTTCAAATATTATTTTTGGTATATCTTCTATAAAATTTGTTTTTATCTCATTACAAACTACAGCATTATCAGGACAAACTACAGTATCATCTTCGATTTTCCAGTCAACTGCCAATACAGATGTACATTTATTACAATTTTTTAGTGCATTATTCAATTCTATATGTATATCACCACTTATATTTTGATGTTCAAATATAGGTGATGGTGCCATAGCATAAGCAATACCATCTATAAGTTCCCATCTACCTTCCCACAACTTATATTCATCATAAGTATAGTGTGGTAAATCTTCAAGTCTTAATGCTCCCATAGTGTCTCCTTTTTTTATTTTATTATATCTAACTTTTTTTAAGTTCCATACAAATCACTTTTTTATCATTTATAATCTTTTTACCACTTTGTTTGAATCCATATTTTTTATATAAACTTATAGCTTTTTCATTCTCTTCAAAAACTTCAAGTTTTAATTTATTAAGTTTTAAAATATCAAAAGCATATTTGATACAAACCTCCTCAAGTATCCTCCCCACTCCTGCAATTTTTTCAAATAGATTTGCGTAGAGTCCAAATTCACACTCTTTTTTACTATTATCAATATCATAAAAATCAATTACACCTATATAAGCATCATCTTTTTTTACTACTATATACTGCTTATCAATTTTATCTACCAAGTTTTTTATAAAAGTTAAATGGTTTTCGAGTACTATATTATGGGTTGAATACATCCATTTTTTTATTTCATTATGATTTCTCCAATTTAACACCATATGCTTCTCTTCTAAACTTAAATCAACAAAGTCAATAAGAGTTACCCCCCCCATTTTATCAAGTTCTATTTTTAAAATATACCTATTTCCATCTAATTCAAAAAAAGCTGGATAGTTTTCATTGTCAACTATTCTAAGTAGATTAAATTGCTCTTTGATAGTTTTATTTATATCAAGTTCACTATCTTTTGAACCTCTTTTTTTATAAAAAGTTTCAGCACCATTTTGCTGTTTTGGCGTTTTAAAAGTATCATAGTTGTTTAAAAACTCTAAACACATATCTATTGTATGTTTTGCTTGTTTCTCTCTTAACTCATTGTTTAACTCATATCCAGTTAGCGTTAAATTTTTTTGCATATAAATATCACCATTATCCACACCGATAGAAGCTTCAAACATACTAAACGGAATCATATTTTTATCTTCTAATACTTGCCAAAACAAAGGTGCCCAACCTTTACCTTTTGGTAAATCACTTGCATGAACAACTATATTATGTCTGTTATTTTGTAAATATTCTTCTTTAATAATTTTATGATAGCTAAGTATAAAAACAATATCATAACTTTCAATCATATCTTCATGATTAAAATATAAATCTGATGATGTAATTTTTTTATTTAACTCTTTTGCATAGGATATAAACCATTGGTCTGGTGATGTTAGTATTGCTATTTTCATGTTAATTTTCTATCTTTTTTATACTTACATCTGATAAAAGTATTTGCATCTGTTTAATCGCCACCTGATTCAACTTTTTTACTCTTTGCTCTTGAGGTATGTTTTCATTTATAAAGTGAGCATTTAGAGATTCTAAGTTTGCTAAACATACTAGCTGATATACATCTGCATAGTCTCGTATATTTCCTTTTAGTGTCGGATTTGATTTGCTCCACTGTTTTGCTGTCATCCCAAATAATGCCACATTTAAGATATCTGCTTCACTTGCATAGAGATAATTTATTTGAGAAGAGTTTAGTTGCTTTGGTACTAGATTTTCTTTTATTGCATCCGTATGAATTCTATAGTTAATCTTCGATAGATTTCTTTTGATATCCCAACCTAACTGTTTTTGCTCATCTTCTTTAAGTCTTTGGAACTCTTTAATTAAATAAAGTTTAAACACAGGATTTATAGCTGATGCAAACTCAAATGCTATATCTTTATGAGCATAAGTTCCACCATAACGACCAGCTTTTACAACAATTCCTATAGCATTTGTTTTTTCTATCCACCTTCCTGGACTTAATACAAATGATGCTAATCCTGCTGACATTTTAAAGTGGTCAAATTCGACCACTTTAAAATTTTCATTATGTATTTGTTCCCAAGTACCTATAAATTCCAATGTTCCACGATTTCTTATCCAATTTTTTATAACATCAGCTGCTCTAGATTCACCATCTTTTGAATTTGCTATATCTGTAAGAGATATATAGTCATCTTTTACAACTGTTATTTGAGTATTTAATACTTTTATCTTAGCCATTAGTTTCCTTTTCGCAAACTGACTTTAAATTTTTAACCATCTTGTATAATTGACTTTTATCAAATTTACTCAAAACTAAAAACTTTTTATGTTTTAAATACTTATACATATCTATTTGGTTGTCAGCAGTCATAATAGCTACAAATGGAATATTCATAAAATACACCTCATTTACAGTCACACTAGGTGTCACTATAGCTAAATCACTTTTTTTCATAAGTTTTGCTATTTTATTTGAGTTTATATATAAGTCTATCCAAGGTTTATTTTTACAATAATTTTGTAGCGTTTTTAAGTTTTTATTTGCTGTCGTGGTTACTAAATTGACTTTTATATTTTTATATTTTTTAAGTATTTTAAGTATTTGTACATTTAGGTTCGCGGTGTCAGCTCCACCCATTGCTACAAAAACTGTGAATGGTTTATGTTTAGTTAATAATCTTTTTTTCTTTTTTAACTTTTTTTTCTCTTCGTAAAACTCTTCTCTTAAAAGCGTATATTTTGTTCCACATTGTAGTTTACAATGCTCTGGAACTAAGCCTTTGTATTTTTTTTTATCGGCACTTATATTGTGATTTAGAAGTATATCACAGTAATGTTTTTCATAAGTATCATCGAAACTCAGAATTTTCAATGTATTATTTATAACTTTTAATTCTCTTTCAAATTTGTAACTAATATCGTAATGATCAATTACAATCATATTTATTTTTAGTTCTTTAATCTTTGTATTTAACTCTTTTATATCATTTGAATTTAGTATCTCTAATTGATATTTAGCTTCTTCAATTTTGTGATTTGTATTACCTTGTAAATCCTGTGTAGCAAATATAATTTTGTGGCCTTTTTTAGCATACTGTTGAGCTAATACTAAATCTCTCATTATATGACCAGTACCTATAGTAGATGATGAATCTGCACGAAAAAGGATAATTTTGGTTCTACTTGACATCTTCATTCTTTTGTGTTATAATATTTTCACTTTTAGCCCTAGTTGGCATTCCCTTTCCATCTTTGGATTGGGTAATATTCATAAATTCATTTAATTTTATCTCTAAATTTTTGTATGTGTTTTTATTTAAACTATTCCATTTGTCGTATTTATCTTGATTTATGGACTGATACATATATTCAGCTCGTTCCCAATCTTCTAGTGTATCAATATCTTGCACTAAATGTCGTGGTAAAATAATAGGAATGCTGTCTTTCCCAAACATAATCTCATCAGATTTTTTGCCACATCTTGTCCAGTAAAATTGTCCAGCATCTTGATATGCTTCTTCTAAATCTTGACTTCTACTCAGATAGTGTTCTGGAGTAAACATTTCACATCTACCTTCACTATTTAGTTTGAATGTTCGTTGTATTGGAAAAGGCATAGATGTAGCACTAAAGGCATTGATCGCATCACTTTTTTGAAGTTTTTCATAGCCTTCTATGAGATATTCTTTTTGTAATAGTGGTGCTGTCGCATAAATAGTACAAATATACTCATAGCTTTCACCTTTATTTTTAAGATACTCAACAGTATGATTTATAACATCACCCGTACTTGTAAAGTCATCACTTAATTCTTCAGGTCTTAAAAATGGTACTTCTGCTCCATATTGTTTAGCAATATTTGCAATCTCCTCATCATCTGTAGAAACAACAACTTTGTCAAACAATTTAGAATCTAAAGCAACTTCAATACTATAAGCAATAAGTGGTTTCCCAAAAAAATCTTTTATATTTTTTTTAGGAATTCTTTTACTCCCTCCACGTGCAGGAATAATTGCAATAGCATTATTTTTACGATTTGGCATTTAGTGCCTCCCTGTACTGAACTTTAATTCTTGTCATTTAAAATCTCAAATAATGAAGTAACCACATATTGTTGTTCTTTATCACTTAGCAATGGATACATTGGAAGAGAAAAACATTCTTCATAATACCTATCCATAATTGGTGTATTTTCATTTCCATATCCTAGATTTTTATAGTAGGGTTGTTTATTTATAGGTATGTAATGAAGTTGTATCCCTATATTTCTTTCACGCAATTTATTAAATAATAACACTTTATCTATAATTAGTGTAGTAAAATCAACTCTTACTACATATAAGTGATATGATGATTTCCCCTGATATGTATAAAGTGGAGTAATTATTGAGTTTTTAAAATATTTATCATACTTTTTTGCTATTTGAATTCTTTTTTTTATAAAAGTATCAAGTTTTTTTATTTGTGATAAACCTAAAGCACATTGAATATCAGTAAGACGGTAGTTAAAACCTAACTCTTGCATCTCATATTCCCAAGGTTTCATATCTTCTGTTCTTACCATTCCATGTGCTCTTAATGTAAGGAGTTTATTGTACATTTTTTTTGAGTTAGTAGTAATTGCTCCACCTTCTGCTGTTGTGAGATGTTTTACAGGATGAAAAGAAAATATAGAACAATCAGAGTTTTCGCAACTACCTGCTTTAACACCATTATATATAGCTCCAATGGCATGTGCATTATCTTCTAATATAGTTATATTGTATTTTGTTTTGAGATAGTGTAGTTTATCTTGATTAACCATATTCCCAGAAAATGAAACAACATAAATAGCTTTAATAGAAGAATCTTTTTGGAGCTCTTGCTCACATAAATCTAAATCTATATTTCCATCAACAGCTATATCTACAAATATTGGTTTTGCATCAATATATAAAATTGCATTGGAAGTAGCTAAAAAAGAGTTGGGAGTTGTTAAAACCTTATCATTTTTGTTTAAAAGTACAAGTGAAGCTAAATGTAAAGCAGCAGTTCCGTTGGAAACAGCAACACAATATTTTGCACCACAATACTCTGCTATTGCATCTTCAAACTCTTTAACTTTTGGACCTGTAGTTAAAAAGTCTGATTGAAGTGTTTCTATTACTGCATCTATATCTGATTGCTCAATAGATTGTTTACCATAAGGTATAAAATTCATTTTTAATATTCTTTTGCCATCTCTAAGAGCTCTTTATTCGTAAGCCATTGTGTATTGTTCCCAGAATTGTATTCAAATCCTTGTTTCACAGGTTTTCCAACTTCACCAAGGCGATTTTCTTTATAGTCATATCTATTTGTAAATGTAATGGTCGGTTTTATTACGAAGTGGTCATCAAATTCTAAAGTAAGGTGGCTATCATCTGCAGGACACATTATTTCGTGAAGTTTTTCACCAGGTCGTATTCCTACTATTTCATGTTCTAAGTTTGGTCCAATAGCTTTTGCCATATCAATTATCTTCATAGAAGCAATTTTTGGAATAAATATTTCTCCACCTTGCATTCTTTCAAAATTTTTCAACACAAAATTTACTCCCTCGTCAAGAGTGATAAAAAATCGAGTCATTTTATCGTCAGTAATTGGAAGTTTTGTTGCCCCTTCATTTATTAGCTTTCTAAAAAATGGTACAACACTTCCTCTGCTCCCTACAACATTTCCATATCTTACAACAGCAAAAGAGGTATTTTGATCACCTACAAGATTATTTGCAGCTACAAAAAGTTTATCTGATGCTAGTTTTGTAGCACCATAAAGATTTACAGGATTTGCAGCCTTATCTGTTGAAAGTGCTATCACTTTTTCTACATGGTTTTCCAATGCAGCATCTATTACATTTTGTGCACCATTAATATTTGTTTTTATACATTCCATAGGATTATATTCTGCTATTGGCACATGTTTAAGTGCTGCTGCATGTATTATAAAATCAACACCTTTTGTAGCTTTTCTTAGTCTATTAGCATCTCGTACATCACCTATAAAATATCTCATACATGAATTTGTGTATTCTTGAGCCATCTCATATTGTTTGAGTTCATCTCTACTATAAATGATAATTTTATTTGGTTTATATTTTTCTAGTAAAATTTTAGTGTATTTTTTACCAAAACTACCTGTTCCACCTGTGATGAGTATATTTTTATTATTGAACATGTTATTCCTATTTAGCGGTCATTTTTATAATCAACTATTATACATAAATACAACAATTAAAGTCAAATCTCTTTTTTTGGTTTTATAATCATAAACATAATAAATCCAAAAAATAATGTTATCCCAATAGAAAATAAAATTGGAATTGATTTCATAATAACAAATGTTACAATTAAAATTGCCAAAATTGTTGGTACTTCATTGTACGCTCGAAAAAACTTTCCACTTCTATTACAAGTATCATTTTCTAGCTGTTTTCTATAATATTCCATACTAAATGAATAAGCTATTAAAAGTATCAGTAAAGTTAATTTTGCATGAAACCAACCTTGTTTCATAAGCTCTGGATTTATTATAATCATGGCAATACCGCTTACTATAGTTGTCCACATAGCAGGCATACCAATATATTTATAAAGTTTGAGTTCTTGAATCTTTACTATTTCTATAAATTCTTTTTTGTCACTATTTTCTTGATGGTAGACATAAAGTCGGGGGAGATAAAACAGCATAGCCATCCATGATAGGACACTTATCACATGAAAAGTTAGAATTGGTAAGTAGTATTGTTCCAAAGTTATTCCTTGATTTTTAATAAATAATTCTACCATAAGTTGTAATAAAAACTTATTTGAATAGTAACTCAATATTAATATTTAATATTTTAGCTATTTTAGCTATTTGCTTGATATTAAAATGTTGGTTATCTTTTCTGATTTCTGCTTTTCCTAGATATGCAGCACTTTTGTATCCCATAGCTTTTGCTAGTTCAAGTTGACTAAAGTTTTTTTCTTTTCTATATTTGACAATATTTTTAGAAACTTTATCAAGCATTTGACTTGCATATTTTTCTAAATGTTCTAATTCTATATCTTCAACTGATGTTGTCAATCATATTCCTTTTTTATTATTTTAAGTGTTTAAGCAACTATATATATAGCGTTAAGTATAATTAAATAGTATTTTTTAAATTAAAGTATCTTAACTTTCGCACCTAAAATAATCTAAAAACTATCAACTGAATCAATAGTTATCAAATATAATCCTTTAAATATCATTACTATTGACAATTATATTTTTAGTGTAAATATAAAAAATAACTTCTATAATTAATATTTATAAATGCATACTTTAACCCTTTAAATACTACTATTTAGCTATAATATACCTATTAATTAAAGGGATTTACAGATGAATATTCAAGATAAAATAAGTAATATAATAAATGACAAGTTAAAAAATCCAATTTATAAAACATTACAAATATTAAATATAAAATCAACTTTAACTCAAAGTAATTTTACTAAACAAGATGGAGTTAGTGTTTATATGGTTGTTATTCACTTTGTATATATGCTTGTAATGAATAAGAAAATATCTACTTTTATGAATCATAGCAATGATAGTTTAAAAAAAGATGTTTACTACAGATTACTAAAAAATAGTAGTTATAATTGGAGAAAACTATTATCTCTATCAACACTAAAAATATTAAAACTACTTCACAAAGTTCAAGATAAAAAAGCTGTAAAGGTTTTAATTATTGATGATACGGTTGAGGGTAAAGTTGGCAAAGATATAGAAGGTAGTAGTGATTATCTATGGAGCAATAAAGAGAAACGAACTATAAGAGGTATTAATGTTGTATCACTAAACTATAGTGATGGCTTCTCTAATTTTATGTTAGACTTTTCAATTGCGACTAATAAACATGCAAGAGTAGCGTTAGAAGATTTTACAAATATTATAGACCACAGATCAAATGCTCATAAGCGAAGATTAGAGACACAAAAAGGTAAATCCCAAATTGCTATAGATATGGTTAAAAGAGCAGTTAATAGTGGTATCTATGCTGATTATCTACTTGTTGATAGTTGGTACAGTAAACCTTCATTTATAAAAGAGATGAATGATTTAGGATTAAAAGTCATAACCAGAGTAGCAAATAATAATAAAATATGGAATTTTATAGGTGATAGAAAAACTCTTAATGGTATCTATGAAAAATATAAAAAGTTAAAAGATATCAAGTCTGGAACATACGGTAAAAAAGTAAAATATAAATACTTTTCTGTAATTGTTGAACATAAAAAAGCTGGAAAAATTAAAATAGTATTTTTAAAAACACAAGATAAGCTAATCCCTATTGTATCAACTGATTTAGACATATCTGATGAAGTTATTATTGAGACATATAGAAGAAGATGGGATATAGAACAAGGATATAAAGAGCTTCGTGAACACTTTGGATTTGGTCAAGAAGAAAATAGAATTTATGAGGCACTAATAGCAAGAATAACATTATCATTTTTTACATACAACATTGTCAGTTATATTAATCGTATGAGTCATGAACCTAAAACTATAGGTGGATTATTTAAAGATTTAGAATGTGAACTTCATACCCTTGCTATTGCTATGCAAACATTTATAGCTATACTTGATGAAATAGCACAAATAGAAGATGTAGTCAATAGAAATGAGGACTTTACTTCTATCATTGATACTTTAAAGGATGTGACGGAAAAATTGCTTGGTTTTAGGTGCGAAAGTTAAGT
>JGI24023J19991_10002907_pt1 | contig 12247 bp, 12 predicted proteins | sample Cruoilmetagenom1_FD_19991 | JGI IMG/M metagenome (IMG submission 19991)
CTTCTCTTTTGTTTGCTCATCTTCAATTCTTGTCTTTCCATATTTAAGCCCTATGACCATAAACGCACCAGTCACCGCTCCACAGGTTTCACCCATGCGACCCATTCCACCTCCAAAAGCTCCAGAAACCTTTAAGGCCATTTCACGATTTAGATCTAATTGTGTACCGTAAATTGAAAGCAATGCTTGGGAACAGCTGAAACCTTCTTTAAAGCTGGATACCGCGCGTTCAAACCCATTCATTTTTCAAACCTCCGATTTTTAAGCGGGTGTTGTATAACGTCTCCGGCATATACGACGTTGCGACCGAAGGGAGCAATGTCCCGAAGGGCAAGGGCGTTAGCCCGTAGCGTATATGCTGTGTTATCGGAAGTGCCATTAATCATTTCAATAGCTATTTTTTTATTTCTGCCCAAAGACCTGCTTTGTCATAAATTATACGGAAATTAGGTATACCCGCTTTATATATAACCTCTTTTAATATATCAGGTGAACTATAGGTTTTTGCATCATCTTTCAGGGAACGGTCTCTTAGAGATTTCATCCTGTTTGATTCTTCCTCGGTCACATATCGCCCAAATCCACCACCGACAAGGGCAATGCCGCCCTTCTTCAATACCCTGTAAATCTCTTTAAATACACGCACCTTATCTTCCCAGCAATGATATGAACCCCTGCTGATAATGAAATCAGCAAATTCGTTCTCGAAAGGCAACTCATGGGCATCGCCCAGAACGGGGATTATCTTATCTGTCAATCGTTCTTTTTCAATGTTCATACGCGCGACTTCGTATATTGCCTTTTCCTTTTCCAATGCGTATATCTTCAACTTGGAATGTCTGCATAACTCAACTGCAAAAACAGCCGTGCCACAACCGACTTCTACACATACACCTTCCAAAAAACCATAATCCTCAATGATTTGTTTAACTGTGGAGATAATCGCTGGCATAAAGTTTTCTTTGACCTTTTTATCAAAACGCTTGGCCTCTAGAAGGTCCATTTCAGTGTAGTCGGCAGGGACAAACTCCTCAGGCATAATCTTATCCTCTTTTTAATTTTTTAGATAACCCTTTTATATACAACTTTTTCTATTCTCGCCGCTTTTTTTCATACAGGCATTTCCGATAACTCGTTCATATCCGACATTAACGTCGTATATCCTTCCATTTTGGCATCATATCCGAACTTTGCATACACTCCCTCTCTATATTCTCATCCGTATGCAACACAAAAATCATGGCAACGACCAAGTTGAAAGAGAACTCTTCATCTCTCTATGATCGTCTCATCGATACTAACGCCGAAGTGTCTGCCCCCCTTACCAAGATAAGCGAGGACCTCGTCCCCCTCTTTAATTTCTGCCATAGATATTGGTTTTCCATCGGCCCCCACAAGGTTAACCGTTTCTGCGTTCTGCAAGATTACTTGGATCTTTTCTTCGTTCATCTTCGCCTCGATTAAGATTAGGGGTCTCTTCTCTATCTTTGCCCTTCCAACCGCCGATCTTCTCATCTCCCCTTTACTGTTCACGATCAGAACATCACTTCCCCCGTGAAGCTCCGAGAGATAGTTCGTCTTCTCTTCGCCTAATATGTACGAATGCACTGCACCCGCGTTTACCCTGAATGGTCTTGAAGCCGCATACTCCGACTCCTTGGATTCGGCTTGAACTAGAAAGAACCCGCTTGAGAAAGACCCAACGAGCATTCCTTCACCCTCTCGCATCATCGTGCATGTATCGATACAGACCCTGTCTCCCAAACTGACGTTCTCCACCAGAGAGACCTTAACAGGTCTTAATTCTAGAGTGCCAGAAGACGCCCTCATATCGATAACATCTTTTATCTCATCCCTGCCATTCATATGTAACAGAACACCGTCAACCCCCCTCTCCATCGTCTCAAATGCCACTTTTGCGTCATCCACACCATCTACACCCATTATTATCTTCGTATTGGATCCCTGCAATCCGGCGATGATGTTCTCTGCGGGGACTATCTTCCAGTCTTCACCGATCACGATCAGATAATCACAGAATTTTCCGATCTCTATGGAAANTTTCTCATGCTCTTTACTCTTCAAGAGAACGTAATATGANACTTCCTTTCCTCTCTCTTTTGCCTCTTTAACCGATTTTAGATCGACGGATTCGTTTAGTCCTTTAGGGAGAGGTATCGTTCCATCTCCCTCTCCTCCTCTTCCTATTATGGTTATATCTCCTGAAGTATCGTTATATGTTGCCCGCTTAATATCTCCGAGCTTGGAAGATAGAGCCAAATCCTCCCGCTCCATCGCGAGGATATCCACGCCGAGCTCCAATCCATCAATGATCAGCTCTTTCTTTGCCTCCTCGTCAAGAATACTATCTATCTCAAGCCAAATCTCTTTCATAATCTCTCCAACGCCTCTTTTACGCTCAAATTTCTGTGAACGATATCTCGTATCGCCATCGTCATCGCGGTGGGGTTACCGTGTTGAAATATGTTTCTTCCTATGGAGACTCCCATCGCTCCGGCACCCAAAGCCCCTTCAACCATCTCGAGGAGCTTTTCATCAGAATCTATCTTTGGTCCTCCTGCAATTACCACAGGAACGGGGCATCCCTCAACCACCTTAGAGAATGAGTCTGGGTCTCCAGTGTAATTTGTCTTTATGATGTCCGCACCGAGTTCCGCTCCAACTCGTGCGACGTGGGCTACGATCTTTGAATCGAACTGGTCTTTAATCTTATCCCCCCTCGGGTACATCATCGCCAGGAGGGGCATGCCCCACTCTTCACAACTTTTACTTACGTTCCCAAGTTTTTTAAGTTGATTCGCCTCTGTTTTGGAACCTATATTTATGTGGACGCTCACCACATCGGCGCCTAACTTCATTGCCTCTTCAACATCACAGACGAGCACTTTATCGTTTGGATCGGTACCCAACGAAGTCGAAGCACTCATATGGACGATCAACCCAACATCCCTTCCGTATCCCCTGTGACCTGCCCCAACCATTCCTTTATGCATCAAGACAGCGTTTGCCCCGCCCTCGGCGACCTTGTCTATCGTCTCAGAGAGATTTTCTAAACCTTTGACTGGCCCGATGGAAATTCCATGGTCTAAAGGCACGATTATCGTTCTGCCCGTCTTTCTATCTCTTATTCTCTCAATTCTTATCGTTTTACCAACTTTAAACATCTTCCTCACCGTGCTATTGTGTGACATGGTAGCATAGTACCACCATATAAAAGTTTCTGATTATGCGGGTTTGAACTGAAAAACTACATGCTCTCCATTTCTTTTGTGGCGAATCGAGAAGATCTTAATTTCTGGAAGTTTTTGAAGAACTTTCTCTTTGAGCTCTTTTACGGAAGGCGATGCTTGGCGAATGAGATTAAAACCCCCCTCCAATATTTGAGGGTAAAAACTGATGTGTGGATTTCCTTCTGGATGAACTTCTGCCATAATTCTCAATCTTGGCCTCACCGATGCCTTCTCAATGATCTGCGAGCTCGCTATTATGTTTTGATCCGTGATGCAAGAGATCGTCTCCTCCACCTCTTTTAGCCTTTCGGGAGGAAGTTCTATCTTTCTCTTCGCCAGTTGTGCTCGCAAAACATTTAAAAACATCTGATTGATAAGATGCTCTTTTGGAATAGTTTCAAAGAAAGACCCATCGACAATAGAGATTTTTATCTTATTAGGATTATCTTTATGTGTTCTCACAAAATAAAAACTTCTCCTTTGGAAGGTGTAATAATCTTTGGCTAAGGCAAGCTCGCCGTCTAAAATTTTAGCAATTCTTGATACGAGATCGCCACCGTTGATTACGTTTATCTCTTCCAAGCTTTTTTGTTTAGTAGGAATTGTTGAGTTAAAAGATGCTATGCTCCCAGATTTTGAATCTTTTAGTTCTAATAGACTCCCACAGATAAGTTTATCTTCATGCTCTCTCACTTTAAATAAAAAATCTGGAAACTGCTCTGATTTTGAGTATAGAAATTTTTTATCTATCCTATTATCTCTGAGCCAACGTTTAAAAAGTGCATCATCTTTGAATTGCATCCTCAAATGCTCCCAAAAATCATATCCCATCTTTTTGATATCTCTGCGGTTATCAACGTACGTCAAATCATTTCTTCCGGCACTCAACACCATCTCTTCCAATGAAGAATTAAAGGTGATCTCTCTCCCCATCATACGCTCTATGATCTCGATGAAAAATTCTACGACCTCGATGGATTCATACATGGTCAGAAGAGCCTCTTTTGTTTCATCTCTGCGAAGGGAAGGGATTTATCAACTGGCCAGATCTCTCCGATCTTCGGCGTAAATCTATAGTAATCATAAAATTTAGAGACGTCATCCGTTTTTCCAATACATTCTAAACGTTTCTCGATCAATTTGACGTATTTCGGGTCTATCTCGATGCCAACGGAATTTCTTTTCAATTGCTCGGCGACGACCAACGTGGTCCCCGTCCCGGCGAACGGATCCAAAATCGTATCTCCGGGTGAAGTCGAGGAGAGAATTATCCTCAAGAGTAACGCTATGGGAGACTGCTGCTTATGGATCCTATCTCCTTTCTCATCTCTTATCGCCTCGTCTCCCGCGAAGTATCCGGATGTCAATTCTCTTATATCGTCCCACACGTCCGTTAGATAAACGCCGTTCGATCTCTCATATTTGTATTCCGGGGGAAGTGGTGGATCTGTCCGTAATTTATTAAATACTCTCGGTTTCCTGCCCTTTGTAGCAAAGGAGATGATTTGATACTGTTTTGAAAATCTAAAATTGGACGGAACTGCCGATGTTTTCTTCTTCCAAATTATCAGATTTTGAAATGTCCAACCCGTTTCACTCAATATTCTGAGGAGATCTTCCGTATTTTTCTCCCGCTGCATGAAATAGATGGCACCGCCCTCGACCGTTGCTTTATAAAGTTCATCGAGAATTTCTTTGAGCCAATTCCAATATTTTTCTTGGTTTTGCCCATCATCAAAATATCTGTAATCCTTCCCCTGGTTGAAAGGAGGATCTACAAACGAGAAATCGATGCCATTTATGGAACTACCTCTTAATAGTTCGAGGCAATTGCCCCGCAAAACCCGATACGTTGTATTTAATTTTACATGCTGCTCCATCTTCACCCCCAGTTTATAGCCCAGGGCGGATTCGAACCGCCGTTGCCGGGTCCAAAGCCCGACATGATTGACCGCTACACTACCGGGCTAAAATTTTCGAGCCTCTTTGAGATTCTCCCGGATAATCATCAGAAGATGTACTGACACATAAATATTATGTAGTGGTATAATAAGGGTAACGTAAGAATAATAAAGGTAACGTAAGAATAATAAAGGTAACGTAAGAATAATTTGATCTTACAATCGGTGAAAAGATGCTTTCCGGAGAAGAATATAACCTAAGATACTTTGAAGAGAACGGTTTTATGAGGAGAAGATGCCAAAGATGCGGCAAGTATTTTTGGACGAGAGACATCGAGAGGAATAGATGCGGGGATGCCCCATGCGATCCCTATTCATTCATTGGAAATTCCTCCTTTAGAGAGAGATATACGCTCGACGGGATGAGAGAAGAATTTTTAACATTTTTTGAGCGGAATGGGCACAAAAGGATAGAGAGATATCCCGTGGTCGCAAGATGGAGAGACGATATATATCTCACGATCGCCTCGATAGCCGATTTTCAACCATTCGTGACCTCTGGACAGGTCAGACCGCCTTCAAATCCGCTTGTAATATCTCAACCGTGTATAAGGCTTGAAGATTTAGATTCCGTTGGAAAGACCGGCAGACACCTCACCACCTTTGAGATGATGGCACATCACGCGTTTAACTATCCGAACGAGAAGATCTATTGGAAGGACGAAACGGTGGCCTATTGTGATAAATTTCTTGAGAAACTCGGTGCAAATTTGAATGATGTTACGTACAAGGAGGAGCCATGGGCAGGCGGTGGAAACGCTGGTCCTTGCCTGGAAGTTCTTCTTGGGGGACTGGAGTTAGCGACCTTGGTATTCATGGATTTAAGGAGAGATGATGGTGGAGAGGTGATCATAAAGGATGAGAAGTATAGAAAGATGGATAATTATATCGTTGATACCGGATACGGATTGGAGAGATTCGTCTGGGCATCCCAAGGCTCTCCTACGATATATGATGCAATATTTCCGGATGTGATAGAAAAGATAATCGGAGAGACGGATATAGAACATTCGATCGAAGATCCGGCATATTCCGAGATACTCGCAAAGAACGCAAAATTATCCGGAATGATGGACCTAGATGGCAAAAGGAGTTTAGAATATCTGAGGAGAGAGGTCTCAAAAGAACTTGGAATAGATTTAGATCGGTTAAAAGGAATTATAGAACCTATAGAGAAGATATATGCCATAGCAGACTATTCTAGATGTATAGGATATATGCTGGGAGATGGAATCGTCCCATCAAACGTAAAATCTGGTTATCTCGCAAGACTTGTCATTAGAAGAGCATGCAGGCTGATGGACGAGTTGGAGCTGAAAATTCCTCTATCGGAGATCGTTTACGAGCAGATTGGGAAGATGCCAGAATACCTGAATAAGATGGACGTCATAGAGGAGATACTCGGTATAGAGCGTAGAAAATATGATGAGACGATAAAAAGAGGTAAGAGGATCGCAAAGAAGCGGACAAGAGATTATAAGGGTGAAGAGAAGGTTCCCCTCGATACACTCATAGACCTCTACGATACGCACGGCATTCCACCAGATATAGTTAAAGAAACGTTAAAAGAGGATAATATAGTCGTGGACGTCCCGGATAACTTTTATTCGCTCATCGCTGGTAGGCATTTGAAATCTGATTTTCAAGTTTGCGAATCAAAGATTCGCAAACACTCCAAAGATCTTCGATCTTTGGATACAGAGAAAGAGAAGGTAAAAATTGGAGAAGACCTTCCAAAGACTGAGAAGCTCTACTATCTTCAAAATAATTTTGATTTTGGGGCATCGGTCTTGAATCTCATCGGCGATTACGTCATCTTGGATAAAACACTTTTTTATCCGGAGGGAGGAGGACAGCCCGCCGATAAAGGAAAACTGGTATTTGATGCTGGTGCTTTAGACGTGATCGACGTTCAATCGGTGGATGGGGTGATACTGCATAAGATAGATCGAGGATCTTTGGCAGGGCACGCCGAAGCCGTTAATAAAAAACCGAGAAAGGGAGAGATCATAAAAGGGGTCGTGGATGAAGAAAGAAGAGCGGCACATACGAGACATCACACGGCAACCCATATCGTTTTAGAGGCGGCAAAAGAGGTTCTCGGAGATCATATATGGCAGGCAGGGGCCCAAAAGGGAGAAGATAGAGCGAGGCTCGATATCTCTCACTACAAAAAGATAGGGGAAGAGGAGATAAGGAAGATAGAGTTCATCGCAAATGAGATCGTGCTCTCAAATATAAAGATCGATGCAAGATGGATGGATAGAAGGGAGGCAGAGAGAATATACGGTTTCTCCTTATATCAGGGTGGCGTTCCACCGGGAGATGAGATAAGGGTCGTAAAGATAGGTGAAAACGTCCAGGCATGTGCAGGGACACACTGCGAAAGGACGGGGGATGTCGGACCGATAAAGATACTTAAGGTTGAGAGGATACAGGATGGTGTCGAAAGGCTCGAATTTTCTGCTGGAAAGGCCGCCGTGAAAGATATACAGAGGTTAGAAAAGATCTTAAAAGATTCCGCATCCACGCTTAAGGTTCCGATCGAAATACTACCGAAGACCGTTCAAAGATTCTTCGATGAATGGAAAGAACTGAGAAGAGATAATGAAAGGTTGAGAGAGGAGATATCCAGATTGGTGGCAAAAGATCTTCTGAAAGATGCCATCAATATAGGAGGTTTTTCCGTCGTGAAGAGGTTAATTAAAGATGTTGGTATGAAAGAATTGATGAAGATCTCCGCTTCTCTCACAAAATCGAAAGAAGATAACGTTATAGCCATATTGGGAGATGAGGCGGGGGAAGTCGTCGTATCGATGAGCGATAATATAGAAGAGATAGAATTAAATGCCTCCCACATCGTAAAAGAGGTATGTAAGGCAATGGATGGTGATGGAGGAGGTGGAAGCCATCTGGCTCGGGGTAAAGGAAGGATAGATAAGATAGGAGAGGCACTTGAGATAGGTGTTCAAAATCTCAAAGAGGCATTCAATGAATTATAATTTGAGATGTATTAGATGTGGTAGAGAATACGATGGAGGAGAGGTGATCTACACCTGTGAGTGTGGGGGACTATTGGAAGTTAGATTGGATATCTCCTCAGTGGAGATAGATAAGAGAGAATACGAAGGCGTCCCCTTGAGCGTCTGGAAATATAAGAAGCTCATACCAATAGAGAGGGAGCCAATCACGATTAAAGAGGGGGGAACGCCTCTTTACAGGTGCAAAAGACTCGGGGAGAAGATAGGGGTAAAAGATCTGTATGTGAAACATGAAGGGCTAAATCCTACGGGTTCTTTCAAGGATAGGGGCATGACAGTTGGCGTTACGAAGTCATTGGAACTTGGGATGAGGACGGTTGCCTGCGCTTCCACGGGAAACACGTCGGCTTCTTTAGCTATCTATGGAGCCAAAGCGGGAATTCCCGTCGTTGTCCTGCTTCCGGGCGGAAAGGTGGCGCTCGGAAAGGTGGCGCAGGCACTGATGCACGGTGCAAAAGTTATCGAGATCAAGGGAAATTTTGACGATGCCCTTGAGATTATTCGAAGATTGTGCGATGAGGAAAAATTTTATCTCTTGAATTCGATAAATCCATATCGATTGGAAGGGCAGAAGACGATCGGTTATGAGGTGGCCGACGAGCTCGGATGGAATGCGCCCGATAGAATTATCTTGCCCGTGGGAAACGCTGGAAATATCTCAGCAATATATAAAGGATTTAGAGAGCTAAAAGAACTCGATTGGATCGATGAGATACCGAAGATGACAGGTATCCAGGCAGATGGATCTGCCCCCATCGTGAGGGCGTTTAGAGAGAGAAAAAGAGATATAGTACCAGAAAAAAACCCTGAAACGATCGCCACGGCGATCAGGATCGGAGCTCCCGTAAATGCCGTAAAGGCGCTTGCGGCGATCTATGAATCTGGCGGAATAGCAGAGACCGTGACGGATGATGAGATAATTAGATCTCAAAAGGATCTGGCGCGGCTGGAGGGTATCGGCGTTGAGCCTGCATCTGCCACGTCTTTGGCTGGATTGAAGAAGTTGGTTGAGAAAGGTGAGATAGATAGAGATGAGAGGATCGTCTGCATCACTACGGGAAATCTNATGAAGGATCCNGAGGAGGTTGTGGATGTATGCGATAGACCCACTGAAGTAGAGGCAAGTTTGGAGGCAGTGAAGAAGGCGCTGAAAGAGATGTAAAGGGAACAAAATCCTTGTAGTAAGCGATATTATTAAAAGCAGAGGTGGATTGTCTGCACGCAAAATTGGACACCCTGCACCTTTCCCAGTGGAGTTGCCCCACAGATTGATTCAACTCTACACTTATGAAGGAGAAGTCGTTTTAGATCCATTCGTCGGAAGTGGACAAACGTCAATCGCGGCAATAAAGACAAATCGCCATTAGATAGGATATGATATTGGAATTCAAATCTAAAAAATTATCTGACTTCACAAAAGATTAAATGGGAGAAGAAGGTTAAAGAGATTTTTATGGATGTCTCAATAATAATGGGCTCTAAATCGGACGATAAGATAGCAAAGAAGGTTACAGGTGTATTAGAAGAACACGGGATAGGATACGAGGTGAAAATTATCTCGGCACACAGAGATCCGGAGATACTGGACGAATACGTCAAAAATTCAAAAGCAAAGATTTTCATAGCGATTGCAGGTTTATCTGCCGCGCTTCCGGGGGTGGTCGCCTCTAAAACGGACAAACCCGTGATAGGTGTTCCGGTGGAAGGCAAACTGCTCGGGCTTGATGCGTTGCTCTCGATGGTTCAGATGCCAAAAGGGGTACCGGTGGCCGTTGTCGGTATAGATAACGGAGAGAACGCAGCATATCTAACAATCAGGATATTGAAGCTTTGCAATGCGGGAGGTGGGATTTGAACCCACGGATCCCTCCGGAACCAGACCCTGAATCTGGCAGGAGTCACAGTTAGGGCATGCTCCATTTTTATTGTATCAGTCATATATTTTGATACTTGGACGAAAAATACTTATATAGATATATATCGTTTGATAGAACCTAAAAAGGGAGATAAGATGAAAAGAGGTGCGATGACAATTCTTGGAATCATAGCATTTGTGTTAATGGCTTTGGTAGCAGTTAATCTGTTAAACCAGGAGGGTACTATTAAAGAGGAGATACCTGAGTATAAGATAGACGGTAAGACGGATATTAGCGTACCACATGCGACTCGGCTAAGCTATAGCATTGTAGTAAAACCAGGTATCTCAGAGAAAGAAGTAAAACTCGTAGCGGAAGATGTTGTAAATAAAGCGAAGAAATATATGAAATTTAATGGGCTTGTTATATTCATGCACGATCGAGAAGAAGATATAGATAAATCTTATACTATCGCGAAAGTTGGGTATCTTCCATATGGCGAATGGAGCAAAGATACGGAGATTAGAGCGGGTGATTACTCAAAACACAAATTTGTTTATGATATAAAGAAGAAGGTAACCGATCCAAATATCGAAAGACCGACAGAAAGAGAATTTGAGATATATGATAGATGTAGTAGTCTACTTTATGAGTATCACATGACCTTACCCGATGTATCAACACTATCGAAAGGGGAAACGGTGGAACTAGCGAGAGAGATCGTAAAAAAGGAAGAGGGTATAGCAAAACAGGTTGCAGAAGAGTATGATATAACAGTTGAGGAAGTATTAAAAATATACCGCGATGTGGTATTGTGGCAACTTTATTAGATATGCAAGAGATATTTAGGGTAGTGAACTCAGAGCTACCGATGCCCTATGAACCACATTCTCGACTGCCTCAAAAATCTCGTTCTCTTCCGCACGTTCGAGAATCATCACCTCCACGATTTGCTCACAACCGGCAGTGTGAAGTAGAATGTAGATCCCTTACCGTTGCCTTCAGATTCTATCCAGATTTGTCCTCCATGCACTTCGATTATTCGTTTCACGATTGCAAGTCCGGCACCACTCCTCTCACTCTTCTTATCTATCTTGTAGAATAATTGAAAGACCTTCTCCTGCTGATCCGGTGAAATGCCTATTCTATTGTCACGAACGAAGAAGGCGTCCTTCTGATAACCTATCTCCATCTTGGGCTTTGGTTGATCACCCATGTACCTGATTGCGTTTCCGATGAAGTTTGTAAGAACCTCAACGGCCCTCTCTCTATCAACATGAACGATCTTCTCTTTTTTCGATATAGAATCCTCTAAAAAGATCTCGATATCCTTCTCATTAGAGCCTATCTCTCCAGAGATCTGATCTAAAGCATCTTTAACGATCTCTTTGAAGGAGACATCTTCCGGTGGGTTTACGATCCTACCGATCCTCGAAAGTTTGAGCGTATTTCTCCAGAGATGATCCATCTTCTCGACGGCTTCTCCTATCATCCTAAGATCGGTCTCGATATCTTCTCTCTTATCCTTATTGATATCTTCCTCTTCCTCACTCTTGATATCCTTCTTGCGCATGCCTGTAAAGCCACCTGCTGTGACGAGTGGAGATCTAAGGTTGTGGGGGAAGGTCGTCGATATGAAGAAGATGGACAGCCTCTATCCGATCTAATTTCTCCCCTATCCATGGGAATGCATCAACGGGTATCCCCTGCCGTCGATCTTGTCCAGCGGGAGGTTGATGAATCTCGCCGATATGGCGGTGATGAGTTTTTCTAAATCTGATAGATACTGTAATGCCTCTTTTTTCTTCGATTATCTTCCTCGCTTCCTCTATCATTGTGAAGGTAGGGGTAGTTCAAGGGTATTCTTTCCAAGAACATCCTCTCTTTTAAACCCAAAGAACTTCTCAAATTCCGGATTTGTGTACTCCCATATTACTGTAGGACCCGTGAGGGCGGTGGGCACACCTGAGTTCTCAACCATTGCGCTCAGCCGATTTAACTCTTCTTCGTGCTCCTTTAATTCCGTCTCTGCAAGCCTCTTTTTGTTGATTCAGATGTGCGGGAGGTGGGATTTGAACCCACGGATCCCTCCGGAACCAGACCCTGAATCTGGCGCCTTTTCCGCTCGGCAACCCCCG
>JGI24023J19991_10002909_pt1 | contig 12246 bp, 12 predicted proteins | sample Cruoilmetagenom1_FD_19991 | JGI IMG/M metagenome (IMG submission 19991)
ACCCCTATGCCTGAACTATGTAGACGTATACGTACACCGATTTTGGGTGTGATGGGATTTTCTGCATGAGCATTAAACTCATCGTTTACTTGTATGATGGTCTCTAGTTCACCTAGACCTTCTATGGTCACTGTAATGTTATGCCCCATCTTTGCTGCGATGAAACAAAGCGCGATCATCTCTTTGTCTTTAAATCCATTAACAGTGATGGGAGCGCCCAGTGGTGTTTTTGCCATAGCGATAATGAGTTCAGCTTTTGACCCAGCTTCAAGACCATAGCTGTAGGTAGAGGAGACTTCCATAAGAGACTCAATGAAGTTTGGGAATTGATTGACCTTGAGAGGAAAAACTGCTTGGAAAGAGCCTGTATAGTTAAACTCTTTTTTTGCTTTATCAAAGGTATCAAAAAGTGTAGAGATCTGTTTCTTGATGAGATGGGGAAAACGAAGAAGAAGAGGGCCTTTGTATCCTTTTTCTCGTATCTCTTGGGTGATCTGCAGTAACGAAGGTTTGGAAGCGTGATTGATATTGATGGTATCATCTTGGATGACAAAGTTCTCATCACCCCAAATATGTAAACCAAAATTCTTCATCACTTAACCTTGTAATTTATAGTTAGTATAATTATAGCAAAACTTAATCTAATCTTACCTATAATAGATACTATGAATAAACAGTACTTAACGCATGAAGTAACCCCACATCATCTTAAGCTCATTTCTACAGGAGACTGGACACTTAAAACGGTTCCCATGATAGAAAAAATACTGTACAAGATACCTCGCGATAAAAAAATCATATGGGACTTCTCAGGGGTAAGTGATTTTGACTCTGCAGGCATACTACTTTTTATAGAATACTACAATCAATTTCAAAAAGATACGAAAGTCGAAGTGCTAGGGTATACAGCCAATCAAAAAGAGATGTATACGTTACTCAAAACAAGTGATGAAGATAGTGTTGTTCCTGTTAAAAAAGGTTTTTTAGAAAATCTAGGTAGAGATACATTGGAAATGTATCAAGATATAAAAGATTTTGTTACATTTTTAGGACACCTTTTTATGGCTATGCTACATACATTGATCAAACCTAAAGATATACGTTTTAAAGAGATGGTCTACCACATACATCAGTCTGGATTTAATGCACTCATTATCATAGGACTTACTTCCTTTCTTGTAGGTATGGTTATCGCGTATCAGGGTGCTGTGCAGTTGGCAAAGTTTGGGGCGGACATATTCATAGTAGATACTGTAGCCATCTCTATCACCAGAGAACTTGGCCCCATGATAACCGCCATTGTCATCGCAGGACGTAGTGGTTCAGCCTATACTGCTGAGATAGGTGCTATGAAGATCACCGAAGAGATCTCAGCCATGCGTACTATGGGTTTTGATCCTTACTATTTCTTGGTGCTTCCACGTATCTTTGCTTTGATGATAGCACTGCCCTTGCTGATCTTCTTTGCAGATATCATCGGTATCTTGGGAGGGTTGGTTGCAGCTAAAATGCAACTGGGTATCTCTATGACACAATTTACAGACAGGCTGTATGAAGTACTGGAAGTGAAGCACTATATACTGGGGATGATAAAAGGCCCGGTATTTGCTTTTATCATCGCGTCCATAGGATGTTTCAGAGGCCTTCAAGTCTCTAACAACACAGAAAGTATCGGTTTACATACTACTGCATCGGTGGTCAATGCTATTTTTATGGTCATCGCATTTGATGCACTTTTCTCAGTACTTTACACGGAGCTTGGGATATGAATACCGTTATAGAAGTAGAAGGCATCGTCACAAAGTTTGGGGCAAGAACTATCCACGATGGGTTAAACCTACATATAGAAGAAAACGAGATCTATGGTATCTTAGGTGAAAGTGGTTCTGGTAAGTCTGTACTGGTCAAAGAGATGATCATGCTTTTGGAACCCACAGAAGGAGAGGTAAGTGTGCTGGGCAAGTCTCTTAGAAACATTAGCTTTAAAGATGCACAGGCATTACGTAGTGACTGGGGTATTTTATTTCAGTTTGGTGCGTTGTATTCGTCATTGACCATTGCTGAGAACATTGAGGTACAACTCAAAGAGTTTACAAAGATCTCTAAGAAGATGAGAGACAACTTGGTACGGTCCAAGTTGGCACTGGTAGGGTTAGAACCACATGTGGCTTCGTTGTATCCTTCTGAGTTGAGTGGTGGTATGGTGAAGCGTGCTGCACTTGCCAGAGCTTTGGCGATGGAACCAAAGTTACTCTTTTTAGATGAGCCAACCTCAGGACTGGACCCTATCGGTGCACGAAATTTTGATGCACTCATCGTAGAGTTACGTGATCTGCTGGGTATCACTGTGGTGATGATCACGCATGATCTGGAGAGCATATTTTCCATCGTGGACAGACTGGCTGTTTTAGCAGATAAACATGTTGTAGCAGAGGGAACGCTTGAAAGTGTGCTACAATCTAAACATCCTTTTGTGGAAGACTTTTTCAAAAATGAGTACACAAAAGAACGATTTAAGGACAAGGTAAAAGATGTATAGCAAAGTAAATTATACGATAGTAGGGATTTTTGTATTGTTATTTAGTGCAGGACTCGTATGGTTTGCTTTTTGGCTGGCTAAGTATGGGCTACAGGAAAATTACGATACCTATAGACTTGAGATGAAAGAGTCTATAGCCGGACTCTCTAAAGACTCTAACGTAAAACTGCATGGTGTAGATGTGGGGCGAGTTAGTCAAATACGGATCAACCCTGAAAACATAGAAACAGTAGAAATACTTCTTAAAATACAAGAAGGCATACCTATCAAAGAAGATATGGTGGCCTCCACACAAATGTTAGGCGTGACAGGGTTACTTTCTATAGAGATAGACGGGGGTACGAATGCTGCTAAGACCTTAGAGCCTACAGATACGTATATTCCTCTCATTAAGACTAAACCTTCGCTAGTCTCAAAGTTAACCAACAGTTTAGGTGGATTGGGAGACAGACTTGAAGTCCTTTTGGTACAGAGTGAGAAACTACTTTCAGATAACAACATAGAAAGTGTAGGTAAAGTACTAGATAATGTTGAAGTAGTGACGCAAAAGGGTGAAGCAGTAGGAGATAAGACCATTACTTCATTAGAAGAGGTAGATGTCACACTACAAGAGTTTAGAGTTTCCATGAACAATATCAATAAGAAGTTTGAAAAAGCAACCACTGATTTTAAACTGATGCAAAAAGATTTTGCCTCTATTAAAAATGTGAGTATTCCTACTATAGATAAACTGATGCAAACAAGTAAAGACTTTAGACGTGTGACACTAAAAGTAGAAAAGAGTCTAGACAGAGGGGATTATAATCTCAAAAAGATGCTTGAACCAGTCTTGGTAGAAGTACAGATACTTTCCAATCAACTAAATAGCATGTCCAGACAACTCGGACAAAATCCTAGTGATCTACTCTTTAAGTCGACAAAATCAAGAAAAGGACCAGGCGAATGAAAAAGGCTATACTGTTTATCTTTATATGGATCGGATTTTTTGGGATAGGGTTTGTTGGCTGTAGTAAAGCACCAGCACTCAAAGTATATAGTGTTGAAGTACCTAGCGTAGGGGTAGTGAATGGGAGATCTTATGGAAACAAAAGCATCAAAGTCACTTATCCTCAAAGTTTGAGAGAACAAATGTCACAAAAGATGAACTTCTCATACAGTATCAGTGACAGAGGAACCTACCAGAACTCAGAATGGTCAAACAACATGAGTAAACTTTTACAAGGTACTTTTATAGAAGTGTTGGATAGAAGTAGACTGTTTAAAGTAGTCCTTTCAGATTCCAGTACACTGAAAGAAAACTACAGACTAGAGAGCAATGTATTTGCTTTTGAACATAAGGTACGAGGTACTCAGTCTCATGCGAACGTTTCAGTGCAGTTTACACTCATCAACGCAGATACAGGAAGCCTAGTAAAAAGTAAGAAGTTCACCTACCAAGAGCCTACAAAAAGCATAGATGCCCAAGGGTATGCAAAAGCTACTAACGTGGCTATGGTTAGGTTAAGTAGAGACTTGTTGAGGTGGTTGCGTTAAAACTCCCCAACCAAAACAGTACTCTCTTCCTTACTCTCTAAGTCTTTTACCCAGACGGTGCCATTGGCAAGTTCATCTTCACCTATGAGTACTACATAACGTGCATTCACTTTGTCTGCACCTTTCATGTGGCTTTTGAAGCCTTTTGAGTTGTACTCTAAAGTAACCTTTGTCTCTTTACGTTTAGCCGTGGCTATGGGGAAGAGAACTTCTACCGCTTCTTCAACCATAGCACCGAGATATATGCCCTCACGTGTCACTTCTGGCATCTGTACCAGTTCCATGATACGTTCTATCCCTATGGCAAAACCAACAGCAGGTGTTGGTTTACCATCTAAGAATTCTACCAGCTTATCATAACGTCCACCACCTGCGATGGCAGACTGTGAACCGATGTCGTTGCTGACGAACTCAAAGGCAGTTTTGTTGTAGTAGTCTAGTCCACGTACTAGGTTTGTGTCTACTTCATATTTGATGCCTGCATTGTCGAGTAGGGTAATGAGTTTGTTAAAGTCTGTGTCACACTCAGTACAAAGGTTATTGATGAGTTTTGGAGAGTTGACCAGCAGTGTCTGACATGCGGTATTTTTACAGTCAAGTACACGTATGGGATTTGTCTCTATACGTCTGTTACAGTCTTCACATAGCTCTTCCTGTGTTTCTCTTAAAAAGCCTACAAGATTCTTTTTATATGGAGGCATACATGTAGTACACCCAAGAGAGTTTATCTGAAGGTCAAAACCAATGCCAAGCTCTGAGAAGATTTGGCTTATCATCGTGATGACAGTAAAGTCTTCATAGACAGAACCTTCACCAAAACTCTCACAACCAAACTGGTGAAACTCTCTTAGACGACCTTTCTGTGGTCTTTCGTAACGAAACATAGGCCCATAGTAGTAAAACTTCTGTTTAACAGGCTGACGATCAAGTTTTGCATGTACAAAGGCACGTACGACTCCGGCAGTNCCTTCTGGACGCATACAGACATCGTTACCACCTTTGTCCTCAAACTGGTACATCTCTTTACTNACGATGTCNGANCTGTCACCTACAGAACGTTTAAACAGTGCAGTCTCTTCGAGTATAGGTGTTTCGATGTAACCATAGCCATACTTTTTTGCTATGCCTATGGCAGTGGTGACGATGTGTACAAAACGCTGGCTCTCATCAAATGTGAGGTCTTTCATACCTCTTAGAGGATTTATCATTTCTGTGCCTTTTGTGTAAAGAAGGTACCCATAAAGGGTATCCCTACGGGTGATGTAGGGGCAATCCCTTGTGGTTGCCCTCTAAAAATTGGTGTAATTATACCTTTAAGTAGGTTAGTATCTTTTGATGGATGTTTTCTATGCTGTCTGTGGCATCTACTTCTAGGTAGTCTATGTCAAGTTTTTCTAGACTTTCTTTCATTTTGTTTTGTACACTGATCAGGTACTCTAAGCCACGTAGCTCTATGCCATCAAGTGTTTTGGCTGATGTGCGTTCTTCAAGTGTTTCCATGGTGGTTAAAAACAAAACTACTTTGTCTGGGAAGTGTCCTTCTAACGCAAACTTGTTAAGACTCACAAGTTCTTCAAAGTCAAAGTCTCCGTTGGCTAGGGCATAGCCTATACCTGAGAGGAAACCACGGTCAGAGATGATGGTTTTGTCTTTGTTTGGGGCTATGATCTCTTGGTAATGTTCTGCACGGTCAGCTAAAAACAGTAAGAGTTCAGCACGTTTAGACGCTAAAGAGTCTGCAAGAAGTATCTCTCTTGCTTTTTTGCCAAAGGGTGTGCCACCAGGTTCGTGTGTGACGATGACATCAGGGTGCTTGTCTGATATGAGTTCTATCTGCGTGCTTTTACCACAAGTGTCTATGCCTTCGAAGAGTATATACATTATTTTTTGTACTCTTTTATCATTTTGAGTACGGTTGGGTGTAGGAGATGGTCTACTTTACCATCAAAAGGTAAGATGGAACGTACCACAGAAGAACTCACATAACTGTACTCTAGGCTTGGCATAAGAAAGATGGTCTCCAACTCTTTTTTGAGTGAAGAGTTGGCATACCCCATCTGTATCTCATACTCGAAGTCACTCACTGCTCTTAATCCACGTATGATGATGTTCGCATCTAGCTCATCGGAGAGGTCAACAAGTAAACCTTCAAAGCCTAAGACTTTTAACTTAGGGAAGTCCTTAGTGGCAGACTCGAGCATGGCGATACGCTGTTCAAAGCTAAACATAGGTTTTTTAGAAGCACTCTTAGCTACTGCCACCACTACCTCGTCAAACATACTACACGCACGTTCCATAATGTCTAAGTGTCCTACGGTTACAGGATCAAAAGTACCAGGGTAGATTGCTTGTTTTTTCATTATTTCCATCTCTCATATATGTTGGTTTCTATGCCTAAAACATCNTACCACTTCCCGATGANAAACTTCTCCATNTCTTCAAGGCTNGAAGACTCAGAGTANTAACCCATCACAGGTGGTGCGATAATAACGCCAAGTGTAGCAAGTTTTTGCATATTTTCTAAAGCGATGGCAGAAAAAGGAAGTTCACGAGGAGCCAAAAGTAACTTTTTTTGCTCTTTGATCGCCACTGCTGCCACACGTGNNGGTAAGTTATCAGATATGCCACAAGCCACCTTTGCCAAAGTGTTCATACTACAAGGTATGATAGCCGTCGCATCCACTTTAAATGAACCACTAGAGATACCCGCAGCGATGTTCTCAGAAGAGTGTAGAGTCACTTTTTTGTTCTCAAAGCTCTCAACTGTCAAGGCATTGTCAGAGACTACGACGTGCACTTCAATGTCTTCAGGTAAGTAGTCTACAAACTTCTTGCCCAGTTGGACACCTGATGCACCGGTGATTGCTACTACGAGTTTCATGTTTTCTCTTGTGATATTTTATGAAAAATCAAGGATATAAATACAACCATATGCATTGTCCCTGTTAAAGAAAGGAACATACTTAGAACTTTAGCTTGGGGAGTATATGGGAGGAAGTCACCATATCCTAAAGTAGTAAATGTTGTAGATGCCCAGTAAATACTATCTATAAAATTAAGTTTAATTACCTTCATATTACAACCATCAGAGATAGCAATAAGTGGAAATGTACTAACTTCCATAGAATAAATAAAAATATAAAATAATGATATTAATAAAAATAAATAAACTAAATGGGGTATTTCTTCATCATTGAGTATAAGAGTTTTATATATGAAGGTAATTAGTAAAGGGTACGTCATTAACAATATAAGTGAATAAAAATATATAAAGTTTGGATTTTGATCCATTAAAATTAACAGAGAGAAAAAGAATAAGCTAAATTCAAACATAATATAGATTAGTGATAATATTTTATAGATAAATATTTTGTTAGGATTTGATATCTTAGGAAAATATTTTTTATATTTATCAAACATAATTTATAACTCACTTTTAAGGTGTTGACATAGAATGATGTGAACAAATTTTGATTTGAATAGAAGATTATATCAAAAGTAAATTAGAGAACTATGGAATGACCTTATAAGTATGATTATGTTAAAAACTTAGAAAGTAAGATATATAAAGGCATGCCAATGACAAAAAAAGAACTTTCAATCAATACTGCTTGGGATGAGTTCGAGATGGGGACTTGCCGATTGTTTGTGCCTGTGTTGAACCAATATATTCCTACTGTGTTTTTTCAAGATCACAAACCTAAGCCGACAATTTCAAATAAAATGCTTCAAAGTGTGAATGATATATTGGATATGGATGAAAATGAATTTGATAGACTCGCAGATATAGTAGGAGTTGAGACATACCAGCAAAGTAAAATAAAAGAAATTCATATAGATCAAGATAATGACAAATATGAGGGTGTTTACTCAGAAGTCATACTTAGTACAGGTTCAAATGAGCAAGTAAGCATCATCGTAAAAGATGGTAAGTTTATGTGCCTTAATGATGGTACGTATTTTGATACGCTTGTGGCAAGTGAAAAAAAGAGTGAAGTAAGTGGTATGAGTAAGGAAGATAGAGAGAAGATAATAGCAATGATGCTTGATACATAAGTGTATGAAAGTTGTTAAAGGTGGAGCGGGTGAAGGGATTCGAACCCTCGACAGCCTGCTTGGAAGGCAGGAACTCTAGCCGCTGAGCTACACCCGCAAAGTTATTTGCGATAGCAAATAAATTTACATAAAATGATTGTTCGTTTTACGTTCATAGTATATGTGGTACCCGCGGGCGGACTCGAACCGCCACGTCTTGCGACATCGGATTTTGAATCCGACGTGTCTACCATTCCACCACGCGGGCATCTCTTTAAACGTAAGGGGGATTTTACAAGGGTTGTACTTAAACATCGTTTAGAGGCTGTAAAATCATAAAAATATGTCAATTTGAGCTATTATCCATGTGAACTTATATTAATTTGTTATAATGACTTCATTAATTAATATCAAGGTGTGTTTTTGAAAGTCATCATTATCATTACAGCCATACTCTTTATGTACGCGGCATTTTCTACTTTTTACCATGACACAGAACTCATAGGAGACTTCGGTAAAGTTATCGGGGGCACTAACCTTTCCTTATTTGGGTACTTGGCATACATAGACACTTTTGTCGTATTTTATGTACTTTATAAACTCTATACAAGACCTGCACTTAGAAAAGATATAGACTTTTACTTAGGCTGGATGCTCTTTTTCATCTCTTTGATCATACTTGGTTTTTTGGTACTTGACGCACAGCATGTAGGCTTCATAGGTACACAGATCGTTGAGTTCCTTCATCCGCTCATCGGTAAAGCAGGGTTATGGTTGTTCTGGTTGATGGTGACGGCACTGGCGTTGGTTTTCATCATAGATGACAACTTTGAGATGCCTACATTTAGTGTCAAAATGCCTAAGTTTTCACTCTCTTTTGCTTGGATAGGTAGTACTTTTGTGGTGTTAGGGGCAGTACTCAAAAAGGTATTTACCAACCCGTTTGCTTCACCGGCACTCGAAGATGAGATGATGCCTGTGTTGGAAGTTGCAGAGAAACCTAGAAAGCCAAGAGCAAAACGCAAGCCTGTAGTTAAAACCCTCTCTCATGCAGAGACACAGATGGCTGCAGAACTGAATGAACGTAGTAAAGTCGTTGAAAGCAAACCAGAACCAGAAGAAGATGCTGTCATCAATGAGATCATAGAACTCGAAAAAGAAGTGCCACACTCTCACAAAACAGCTGGACACCCAAATGTTGAGATTATAGAAGAGCTTGAAGAAAACTCTAAACTGATGAATGCCATAGAGAAGGGTGAGGTTGCAAAACCAAAGAACTTCAAGCTTCCTAAGCTTGATTTCTTACAAAAAGCGCCAAAGACCACAAAAAAAGTCAATGAAGCTGAGATAGACAAAAAGATAGAAGATCTACTCACAAAACTACAACAGTTTAGAGTAGATGGCGATGTCATTCGTACCTACTCAGGCCCACTGGTTACAACTTTTGAGTTCAAGCCAGCACCCAACGTAAAAGTCTCTAAGATCCTTGGACTACAAGATGATCTTGCTATGGCTCTGAGTGCAGAGACCATCCGCATACAGGCACCTATCCCTGGGCGTGATGTTGTGGGTATAGAGATACCAAATGCCACCATAGATACCATCTACCTACGTGAGATACTTGAGTCTGATGTGTTCAAAGAATCTTCTTCTCCACTGACTGTAGCGCTTGGTAAAGATATTGTAGGTAAACCTTTCGTGACAGACATCAAGAAGCTTCCACACTTACTCATAGCAGGTACCACAGGTTCTGGTAAATCAGTGGGTATCAATGCGATGATACTCTCGCTTCTTTATCGAAATGACCCTGACCAGTTAAAACTTATGCTCATAGACCCTAAGATGCTTGAGTTTGCCTCTTACGAGGACATACCTCACCTTATAACACCTGTTATCACCGAACCTGCCAAAGCCATAGCAGCACTGGCTAACATGGTCGGAGAGATGGAACGTCGCTACAAGCTTATGGCTGATGCCCGTACAAAGAACATAGAAAACTACAACGAAAAAGTGAAGAAAACAGGAGAAGAACCATTTCCATTTATCGTTGTCGTTATAGATGAATTGGCTGACTTGATGATGAGTGGTGGTAAAGAAGTAGAACATTCCATCGCAAGACTAGCACAGAAATCACGTGCTTGTGGTATACACTTAGTCGTTGCAACACAAAGACCATCTGTAGATGTTGTCACAGGTATGATAAAAGCTAACTTACCATCAAGACTAAGCTACCGCGTTGGTTCACGCATAGACTCTAAAGTGATCTTAGATGCTATGGGAGCTGACTCTTTACTTGGTCGTGGAGATGGACTCTTTACCCCACCAGGCTCTACAGGGCTTGTGCGTATACATGCACCATGGAACACGGAAGAAGAGATTGAAGAGATAGTAGAATACATCAAAGCCCAACGCGTTCCAGAGTATGATGAATCTTACACCGTAGTTGGAGGTGCAGCAGCAGTGGCTAATGGTGGGGATGCAGAAGTGGTACTAGACCCACTTTATGAAGAGGCAAAAATGGTTGTTCTTAATGACAACAAAACTTCCATCTCATATTTACAGCGTAAACTTCAAATAGGATATAATCGTTCTGCTAATATTATAGAACAGCTTGAAGCCAAAGGTGTACTTTCTGCACCGAATGCAAAAGGTAACAGAGAAATACTCTAAAATGCTATTTTTACTCAAAGAGGTGCTTTCAAGGCACTTTTTTTGTCACCATCCGATACACAAATTTTATCTCTCTCACATCATTCTCTTATAGATGTAAAATCAAACTATTTTTTGCTAATATAAGGGACAAATATTACACAGGAGACCAATATGGCCTTATTAGAAGAATATAAAGCGCACACCGCTGAGCGTGCTGAACTAGGGGTACCACCTCTAGCATTGACAGCTGAACAAACATCAGAACTTGTAGAATTACTCAAAGCAAACCCTATCGTAAATAGCGAATATGCGATGGACTTGTTTAAAAACAAAATCCCTGCAGGTGTTGATGATGCAGCCTACATCAAAGCAGCATTTTTAAATGATATCATTGAAGGTAATGCATCTTGTACTGAGATTGATAGAATCTTTGCAACAGTGATACTTGGAACAATGTTAGGTGGATTTAACGTGGCTCCTCTTGTTGCTGCACTTTCAAATTCTGATCTTACTGTGGCTGAGTCTGCAGCAGGACAGCTTAAAAATACACTTCTTGTTTATGATTCATTCAATGATGTGAAAGCACTTATGGATGCTGGTAATCCATTGGCAAAAGAGATCATCACGTCTTGGGCAAATGCTGAATGGTTCTACAACAAACCAGAAATGAAAAAAGAGATTACACTTACTGTATATAAAATCCCTGGTGAGACAAATACAGATGACCTTTCTCCTGCATCTGAAGCATTTACAAGAGCGGATTTACCTCTTCATGCAAACTCATTCCTAGTAAACAGAATGGATAACCCACTCGATACTATGAAAGAACTCAAAACAAAAGGAAACCCACTTGTATATGTTGGTGATGTTGTAGGAACTGGATCTTCTAGAAAATCTGGTATCAATTCACTTCAATGGCACATGGGTGAAGACATTCCTTTCATCCCTGGTAAAAGAACTGGTGGTGTTGTTATCGGTGATATCATCGCGCCTATCTTCTTTAACACTGCAGAAGATGGTGGATGTATACCTATTCAAGCACCAACTGCAAACCTAAATACAGGTGATGTGATCACGCTTAAGCCTTTTGACGGTGTGATTGAGTGTGAAGGAAAAGTTGTTTCTGAATTTAACATTGAGCCAAACACACTTCCAGATGAGATGAGAGCTGGTGGACGTGTACCACTTATCATTGGTAAAGGACTTACAGTTAAAGCTAGAGAAGCACTTGGAATGGACGCTGGAGATATCTTCATGACGCCTGATGTTCCTGCTGACAATGGTAAAGGATTTACACTTGCACAGAAAATGGTAGGTAAAGCTGCTGGACTAGATGGTGTTAAACCAGGTGTTTACTCTGAGCCAGTATGTACAACAGTTGGTTCACAAGATACCACTGGTGCGATGACTAGAGATGAAGTAAAAGACCTTGCAGCACTTAGCTTTGGTGCAGACTTTGTACTTCAGTCATTCTGTCACACATCTGC
>JGI24023J19991_10002915_pt1 | contig 12232 bp, 9 predicted proteins | sample Cruoilmetagenom1_FD_19991 | JGI IMG/M metagenome (IMG submission 19991)
CGGTGGATGAATCGAACGGACTGATTGCAGGTGAGGCACTGCTTAAGCGTATCGGTGTCAAAGTGGGAAGGAAGGTCGTCCTCATGAGTCAGAACCACGATTTGGAAAATGTCTCCAAGGCCTTTAGAATCAGGGGAACATACAGGACAGAGCTTGCTCAGACTGAAAAAGTATACGTTTTTGTACCACTTCCTGCTCTGCAGAAAATGGTTGGAGTCAGTGACGGGGTGACCGAAATCAGTATCAACACTGGACAAAAAAATAACAGCCGGAACATGGATCTTGACGGGCTCGTCTTCAGACTCAATGAAAAAATCAAAGGCAGCGGATTTCTCGCCGAGGACTGGCATCAGATGCTGCCGGCCCTCAGCGCCTATCTCGAAATGTTTGACGGCTATATGTTGATCTGGTTTGTGGTTGTATTTATAGCCATGGGTTTCGGACTGGTAAATACCATGCTGATGGCAGTGTACGAACGGATGCGGGAGTTTGGACTCCAGCGGGCGCTCGGCATGCGTTCAACCCGGATTATCGTTATGGTCATGACTGAAATCCTGCTGCTTCTGGCCCTCGGTTCACTTCTGGCAAACGGATTTGCATTTTTTCTGATCAAAGTTCTTTTGCGCTCAGGCATAGATCTTTCAGTCTTTGCTGAAGGCACTGAGGTGTGGGGAATTAACCGTATCATTGTTCCTGTGATTTCAGCATGGGATGTGTACGCGGCAAATGGTGTTGTACTTGTTCTGGGCCTGCTTGTGGGCCTTTACCCTGCCCTGCGGGCTGCACGTTTCAGCCCGGTGGAAACCATGAGACATCTATAACACCTATGGCGTCGTAAAAACTCTCCATCTGCTTCGTTGCTACAAATTTTCTACCATTACGACGTACTCTTGTACGCCGTAATGATAGAAAATTTACGCGCCTCACATATGAAGTTTTTTACTTAGCCATCACACATTTAAAGCTTTTACAAAATTGGCAACAATTTCCGTAATAAATGATATAAATGTTGTTTTTGCTAACAACCTATTTGACTAACACCCATGAAATGAATTTCACAACAAGACATGAAAGTAATGTAACCGGGATTCGGAGGAGTGTTGCCAAACGTCCTCGCAAGCTGTGGATCGGAGTCTCGCAGGCTCGCTTACCTGTTGTGTCAACACTCCTCCGAATCCCTTTCCTCCCGAATATTACAAGACTTTCATATAAACAGGCTCAAAGTGGGAGAAGCTAATGCCTATTGTTGAAGTCAAAGCAGTCAGTAAGATCTATCATCAGGGAAAGATCATTTTCAAGGCTCTTGATAATGTGTCATTATCCATTGGCAAAGGTGAGTTTACAGCCCTGGCGGGACCATCCGGTTCCGGAAAAACAACACTTCTCAACCTGATTGGCGGACTGGACCTGCCGGACAGCGGCAAGGTTATTCTTGAAGGTCATGATTACAGAAAAATGAGCGATGGCAAACGTGCTGATCTCAGGCTCGAAAGTATCGGTTTTGTATTCCAATCATACAACCTTATTCCTGTACTTACTGCTGCCGAAAATGTTGAATATATCCTGCGTCTCCAAAAAGTAAACAAACCGGAACGGCTGGAGAGGGTGCGTGCAATACTGGATGAGGTCGGACTGCAGGGAAGACACAACAGCAGACCAGATGAACTTTCCGGAGGTCAGCAGCAGCGGGTGGCCGTTGCCCGGGCAATTGTCTCCAACCCGTCTGTTGTCCTGGCCGATGAGCCGACGGCAAATCTTGATTCAAAAACCGGAGAAAAACTGCTCGATTTGATGAAAAAAATGAATGAGGAACGACAGGTAACCTTTATTTTTGCAACCCACGATCGAATGGTAATGGATTTTGCGGAACGGATAATATCGCTGCATGACGGCAAGGTGGCTGACGATCAGAAAAAAAGATGAAAATATGGTCTGTTTTATCTCTTACTACCTATCTGCTGATACTGCACATACCGGCTTCAGCCCTTGATTATGAACTGACAGGCCATATTCGCGGGCAGGGCAGCCTTGCCTGGTATCCGGAGAATCATCTTCTTTCCCGGGCCGAGGGTCGACAAAATTTTTTTGACGCCGGAGTCGATTTCAGGCTCAATTCCAGCCTCTTTCTTTCAGACAGCATCAGTTTTGATTTTGCCTACGAAGCCGCAGCTGCAGGTGGACAGAGTAGAAAGGCAATGTCAAAGCTGTCTCAGGATAGTTCCCTTTCTCAATTTTTCAAAGTATCTGCACCATCGGATGATCAGCAGCTTTTTTCCCTTACGCACGTTTTCTCAGATAACAATGAATATATCGCCTATCATCGTATAGACCGCCTGCTTCTGTCACTGGACACCGATTATGGCACCATCAAAGCCGGCAGGCAGGCGTTGACCTGGGGGAATGGCCTGATATTCAATCCTTTAGACCTGATAAACCCCTTTGCCCCTGCTGACATCATTCGCGACTATAAGGTTGGAACCGATATGCTGCTCTATCAGGTTGGAGGAGATCTTATTTCCGATTTCCAGCTGGTCTATGTTCCAAGAAGGAATCCTGTAACTGACGAATTGGATGGTTCCCTGTCTACCCTTGGGGCCCAGCTGCGTATTTCCTATAACGAACTGGATCTCGACCTGCTTGCTGTTAAGAACTATGACGATCCTGTTGTTGGCATGGGGATGACGGGATATCTTGGTGATGCGGTTTTCCGCAGTGATTTCTCCCTGACCTTTCTCGAAGATGATGGTGGGAAAACACAATATCTCTCGGCTGTGGCCAATCTGGATTATTCATGGACATGGAAAGATAAAAACTGGTATGGTTTTTTCGAGCTGTACTATAATGGCCTCGGTGCAGACAACCCGATTGAGGCTCTACAGGATAAAGCGCTGGTCTCACGCCTTCTGCGGGGAGAATTATTTGTCACCGGCAAATGGTATCTCGATGGAATGCTCCACTATGAAGCACACCCGCTGATTAATTGCTTCACCTCTATTATCATTAATCTTAAAGACGGTTCATTCCTGCTGCAGCCCAGGTTGGCCTGGGATGCGGCTGAATCTGTCCAGATCCTGACCGGAGTCAATCTCCCCATTGGCGGGGCTGAGGATGAATTCGGAAAGGTTGAAAACCGGGAAACAGATATATCCTCCGGCCGGGGGATTCAGGCTTATATAGTGGCAACGTGGTTTTTTTGACCCGCTGCTGTCTTCCTTTGATTGTGGACCGCAAACTATGGAACAGTAAATGAACAATCAGATTCCAGAAAGATACCAAAAAGCAGTGGTGATTTTCCAGGCAGGACTTCANGCAATTGCTCCCGGTGCTGCGATTAAGCGCTTTTGTCAACTCAATGGTGAAGTATTGACAGTTGATGGTCAGGACTACGATCTCAATCGATTTGACAAAATCTTTGTTTTAGGTGCAGGAAAAGCCGGCGCATCCATGGCAAAAGCGATTGAGGAGATCTTAGGTGAACGGATTTCAGCAGGTATTATCACTGTCAAATACGATCATCTTGAGGAACTGAAGAAAGTAAAAATTCAGGAAGCGGGTCATCCGGTTCCCGACCAGAATGGTCTTGATGGTGCACAGGCTATTTATCAGCTCGGTTCTTCGGCTGATGAAAACAGTCTGGTAATCTGCCTGATCTCAGGTGGAGGATCGGCCCTGATGGTGTTGCCGGCTGAAAGCATAACACTTGAGGACAAACAGACAACCACCAGGGTTCTCCTTTCCAGTGGAGCCACTATCCATGAAATAAATACGGTGAGAAAACATCTTTCTGCCATTAAAGGGGGAGGATTGGCACGAGCCGTCTATCCGGCAACCCTGATCACCCTGATCCTCTCCGATGTTGTCGGTGATGACCTTGACAGTATCGCCTCGGGCCCCTGTGTCCCTGATTCAGGCACCTTTTCCGATTGCAAAGTAATATTTGCAAAATACTCAATTGAGAATCAAATTCCATCCGGGGTACTGTCCCATATTGAGTCAGGCATAGCCGGCACTACCCCTGAAACACCGAAATCAGGACAGCCATTCTTTAAAAAAACGCAAAACGTTATAGTTGGCAATAATTTCAAAGCACTGTTGAAGGCCAAAGAAAAAGCCGATGAACTGGGATACAACACTCTGCTGCTTTCCTCCATGCTCGAAGGGGAAACCCGTGATGTTGCAGCCAACCATATAGCAATTGCAAGGGAGATTCAGCTCCATGGATACCCGCTGTCGCAACCTGCCTGTCTGCTCTCCGGTGGAGAGACAACAGTTCGGATACAGGGATCGGGAAAGGGTGGCAGAAACCAGGAGTTCGTCCTGGCTGCCGCCCTCAAATTGCCGGGTATGAAAGATATTGTTGTTTTAAGTGGTGGAACCGATGGAACAGACGGCCCCACAGATGCTGCGGGAGCATTTTCTGATGAAACAACTTTGCAGCGGGCACAGACAGCAGGCCTTGATCCGCAAAAATATCTCGATAACAATGATTCATATCATTTTTTTGACAAACTGGGTGATCTTTTTAAAACCGGTCCAACCAATACCAACGTAATGGACCTGCGGATCATCCTCATTGGTTCATAGCACAGGATGTTTTAGTGCCTTACTCCCCGGTAGAAAGACACCATTCATAGGCGTTCCTGAACATCTGCATCCAGGGAGATACCTGTAAGCCTTTCATCTCTTCAGGCAGATAATGAGCCTGCCATGGCAGGAAAACCCTTTCCGGATGAGGCATCAGGGCCAGATGTCTGCCGTCGGCAGAACAGAGACCGGCCAGCCCTTCAAGGGAACCATTAGGATTAAACGGATATTTCTCAGTCGATTCTCCATTGTCATCGACATAAACAAGTGGAGTCAACCCCTCTTTTTTAACCTTATTGAGAATCGTTTCATCCGGGAAGTGAAGCCGACCTTCACCATGATCCACATGGATACCAAAGACAAGCCCTTCCATCCCTTTTAGCATCATAGCTGTGCTGTTCTGCACCTTCACTGTGGTCCAGCGCGATTCAAAGCGACCAGAGCTATTTATGACAAATCGGGGCTGCCCTTCTGGTTCAAGCCCCGGCTCAGGCACCCAGCCCAGAAGGCCGAAGAGCTGACAACCGTTGCAGACTCCCAAGGTAAAAGTATCCGGTCGATTGTAAAAATCGTCAAACATTTTTTTAAGGCGGGAATTAAAAAGAATGGTAGCCGCCCACCCCTTTGCAGACTCAGGAACATCGGCGTAAGAAAAGCCACCCACTGCAGCAAGTCCCCTGAACTGCTCAAGACTGACAGCACCTGTAAGCAAGTCGTTCATACAGACATCCCAGGGTTCAAAACCAGCCGCATAAAAAGCGGAACTCATCTCGCGATCAGAGTTTGAACCCTCGTCTCGCAGAATGGCAACCCTGGGTTTATCAACCCGTGCTAAAAGTCCGGGAGGTGTCGGCTCCGGCGTAAAACTTAAATGATAGGAGGGCCCCCTGCGATCGTAGATACTTTCCTTTTCCTGTTCAACACAAGCGAGATCAGCCTGCAGTCGCTCAAGCTGATAACTTGTCTCTTCCCACCAACTCCTCAGAACCACCATCTTCTCGTCGAGAACCGGTTCATTGTTATAGCTGATTGAAATCTGTCGATCTTGAGTTGTCCTGCCAAGCTCCGTACAGTCCACTTTTACCCTGGCAAGAATCTCTTCAACTTCTTTTTCATTGTCATTGCTGCATTCAACAACAAGTCCAAGTTCCTCTGAAAAAAGTGTCTCAAAAACGGTACTTGATCCATTCAGATTCAGATCAAGGCCACAGTTCCCGCTAAAAGCCATCTCAAGCAAAGTCGTGATAAGTCCACCATCACTGCGATCATGACCGGCGGAGATCAACCCCCGTGCTATCAATTCCTGCACCACCTGAAAACTGTTCTTCAGGAGGAGGGCATCTTCTACATCGGGGCTCTTAGCCCCAATCTGCCCCAAGACCTGGGCTAAACTACTTCCTCCCAGTCGATTACGACCACCACCAAGATCAATAAAAAGCAGCCTGGAGCCGGGATATTTAATATCAGGAGTGATAACCTTTCTAATATCAGGCACTGCTGCATAGACCGAAATAACAAGCTCACGGGGCGATTTAACAGTTTCACCGCCGACCATGGTCGCCATGGAGAGACTGTCCTTGCCGCCATCCACTGCCATACCGACATCAATCATTATATCCCGCATCGCCCGGGCAGCATCGTAGATAGCTGCACCCTCACCCGGCAGCTTTGGTGCCCACATCCAGTTGGCGGAGCATTTCACCTGGTGTGGATCCTCAATCTTTGCCCAGACCAGGTTGGTCAGTGCCTCACCCACCGCCATTCGTGCTCCAGCCGCAGGATCCACCAGCATTTTGATAGACTGTTCTCCAATAGCCGTGGCTATTCCTGTGTGGCCAAAATGGCTCTGGGCCACCACCGCAACATCACTCACGGTAAGCTGCAAAGGACCGCAGCATTGCTGCTGAGCAATCAGCCCGGTAACCGCTCTATCAACCTTATTGGTTAAAAACCTTTTGGAGCCGACGGACACAAGCCGCAGCACATCTTTCAGGGCAGAAGCCACTGTCAGATTGTCAGGGAGACGTACCTCCCTGTTCCCCGGGGGCATTCTCTTATCTTCAAAGGTTTTCCGGGGAATATCCCCAAGCAAAGCGCCAAGGTCTATATCCACGGGAGTTGAACCATCCCGGGAATCATGGAGAACAAACCTCAGATCGCCGGTCACCTCACCCAGGAGTTCACAGTTCACTTTTTCTCTTTCACAGATTGCCTGGAACTGTTCAATATTCTCAGGCCTGATCAGAAATCCATTTCTTTCCTGGTATTCCGCCACATAAATTTCCAGAACAGACATGGTGGGGTCACCCACCCGGATATTCCGGATCTCCACCCTGCCGCCCGATTTCTCCACCAGCTCCTTCAATACATTGGCAGGACCGCCTGCCCCCTGATCATGGATAACATCAATCAGCGTCTTATCACCCATCTCGTTGCAGGCCCGGATAACACGGTTCATTTTCTGCTCCATTTCCGCATCACCACGCTGAACCGCGTTAAAGTCCAGGCTTGATTCGTTTTCCCCCTGCAGCATGCTGGATGCCGCACCACCGCCAAAGCCGACCCGGTAGGCGGGGCCTCCAACCTGAACAATGAGCATCCCCTTTTCTTCCCTGGCCTTTTCCGTATGTCGGGAGTCGATCTGACCTACCCCCCCGGTAAACATGATCGGCTTTAAAAACCCCCACCTGTCACCGTTTTCAAGACGCATATCAAAAGATCTGGTAAAGCCCTGAATAAGCGGTTCTCCAAATTTGTTTCCATAATCTGAAGCACCATTACTCGCTTCAATTTCAATCTCCAACGGTGATGCCAGGTTATCTGGCCGGGGATAATCATTTTCCCAACTTAGCTCATACCCGGGAATATTCAGATTGCCAACACAGTAGCCCGCAGTACCGGCAATCACAAGACCGCCCTGTCCTGTCCCCTGGACATCCCTGATCCTCCCGCCGGTGCCTGTTTCAGCTCCCGGAAAAGGGGCAACTCCGGTGGGAAAATTATGGGTTTCAGCAGTCAACAGAGGATGGTAACAGACCGAAGCAGGGCTAAAGGGTGACGAAACTCCGGGATTTTCCGGCATGATAGTCTCAATATCATAGCCGGTGATTACGCTGGAGTTATCCTTAAAAGCAATAATGGAACCCTTTGGATTGGCATCCAGGGTGGCTGTCACCAGATCAAAGAGGGTATTTTCCATCTTCACGCCGTCTATAACCTGGCTGCCTCTGAAAAATCCATGCCGTGAATGCTCTGAATTGGCATTGTTAAGATCCATAATCTCAACAATGGTAGGATTACGATTCAACTTTTTAACAAAATAGTCATAGTAGAGATGACGATCCCACTCATCCATAGAAATCCCGGGGATTTCATTTAAACCATCCGAACCTTTTGAGAGCAAATCGACATCATATACCGTTTCCGGCACAACTCCCGTCTCAAATGTTGTCAATGGTTCAACGTAGTGACATTCAGTCATACGGTCATGGTGCTGATGAATAAATTCTTCAAGACCAGACCCTTCAGGGACGAGATATCTTCGTGATCTTTCTACACGGGTGATCACATCCAGCCCCGTTGCCCGGCAGATGGAAACCATATTTGACGACCAGGCCGTTGCAAAGTTAAGGCGGGGACCGACTTCAACAACACGTATCCCTGTCAGGATCGGCTCTAAAGAAACAGATTCAAGCAGGAGCCCGTCTGCCAGAATGAGCCGCAGACAGGTCATCTCCTCTTCTTTAAGAGCCCGCTCCGATTCAATATTAAAACAGTATGATAGGCCCTCATCAATTTTCCGATAAAGCTGTGCAACTGTCACGCCCATGATGTTTCCTCTTGCAAAAAAGTCTGATAGGAGAAGTACTGCCGCTAATCAAACTAGCATTAATGGAAAAAAATTTCTGCAGGAATTTATTCTTTCAAAAGCAATTTTAGGGTATGCTGGTTGAGTCAAATTTTTTTATCAAATTGGTTCTTCAGGAAAAATAAGGGGGAGATATGGTAACCGCAACAAGGAAATTATTGACTCAGGAAGATAGAGAACTCTGTGAAAAAGTAGCAGAACTCAACATTGTGCTAGTCAGCCGAAGGGCGCGAGCACTCCTCATGCTCGACGATGGACACACCCAGGCAAAAAGTGCTGAGTTGAGTGCCCTTACCATCGGACAACTCCGTTATGTACTCATTCTTTTCAAGAAAAAGGGGATAGATCTCTTCCCTGAAGAATTAAAAAAAACCTTCTCGTCAGAGCCTGAGGTTGCCGCAGGTAATTCCATCGTAGATGTGGCGAAAGAGAAAAAAAAGAAAACAAAAAAGAAGAAGAAGAGTAAGAAATCTTCTGCCAAGAAAAAGAAAAAAAAGGATGAGAAGAAAAAAGAGACTAAATCGAAGGTGAAAAAGGGTAAAAAAGGTAAAAAGAAAAAGGGATAGGTGATTTTGTTTTCATTGACTATGATTTTGTCATTTTTTTCAATAGATAGCTTGTAAGAAAGAAGACAAAGTTGACGATAACAATTGTTGCCCCGGCAGGCAGGTCAAAAAGAAATGCCAGAACAATCCCCATCACCACGGAGCATACTGCCGCAATTGCGGCAAATATTATCGCAGTCTTGAATCCTTTGGAAAGTTGCAGGGCGGTAACTGCCGGGAAAATTATCAGGCTTGACACCAGCATAATTCCAACCACTTTTATCCCTAGAATGACGGTAAAGGTGGTGAGTATTACCAGAATCTGATTTGTCCTTACGGTATTCAGCCCTATAACTCTGGCATACTCTTCATCGAAAGCTATGGCAAAAAGATCCTGATAATTTAAAAGAACCAGCATCAACACCACAAAAGAAAGGGCGATTGTCATAATTGATTCCAGCCTGGTGACCGCAAGAATATCACCGAACAGATAACCAAACAGATCCACATTGAAGCCAGATCCAAGGCTTGCCATAATCACCCCGGCTGCAACACCGATGGCGGAGACAAGACCAATAGCCGCATCTCCATACATATTTGCCCGGTTTGCCAGATGCAGTATCCAGAAGGAGGCTAAAATCCCCATGGGTACAGCCACGTAGAGTGGATATATGCCCAGCATAAGAGCAAAACCAATGGGAGCAAGAGAGAAATGTGCCAACCCCTCACCGATTAATGACAATCGTCTCAAAACAAGAAAAACTCCAAGGACAGCACAGCAGACACCTATAAAGCAACCGGCGACAACAGCACGCTGAATAAACCCGAACTGAAAGGCTTCAACTATCTGGGGAATAATAGGATCCATAATTAATGTTGGTGACAGATCAAGTGCTGAGCAAAATCACCAAAATAGTGTGACATATCCCCGGAAAGACAAAACTCTTTAAAGTCGCCGAAAAATACCACTTTGCGATCCAGATACAACAATTTCCCCGCATACCTGCCGATAGTTGCACTGTCATGGGTTATGAGAAGAATAGTCTTCTTCTGGTCTTTATTGAGAGATGCAATTGTCTGGTAAAAATGGTCACGTGTCACCGGGTCCAGGGCAGCAGTCGGCTCATCAAGGATAAGAATATCAGGGTTCGACACCATGGCCCTGGCGAGAAACACCCGCTGGCTCTGACCACCTGAAAGTTTGCCTACCTGTTCCTGATGGAGATGCTCAATGCCGAGGGTTTCCAATGTCTGTAAAACAGCATCTCTGTCTGTTGTGTTAAATCTTCGGGGAAACGATTTGCAGCCGAGAAGCCCGGTGGCAACTACCTCCCCGACCGATGCAGGAAAGGACTTATTGGCAACTACAGTTGCCTGGGGTAAATAACCGATTTTCGACCAGTCGGAGAATTGAGCTAACGACTTTCCCATGATTTCAATGCGGCCGGACTCGATATCATTCAAGCCAAGAAGAGAGCGAATGAGCGTGGATTTTCCCGAGCCGTTCGGCCCGACAATACCTATATATTCTCCGGGAGCCACCTCAAAGGAGACATCCGACAGCACCTTGGAATTGTGCATCTTCACCGATAGGTTTTGAACGGAAATTATTGACATTGCAATCCCTGCTTCAAATTTTGTACATTTTTCTGCATCAAAGAGAGATATGTCTCACCCCGTTCCAGTTCTTCCCTTGAGACGTTATGCACCCCATGGAGGAGCATCAGACGCCCTCCGGTCTCATCGGCTACAATCCGGGCCACCTTTGGCTCTACAAGTTCTTCATGAAAGATGACTGTACTCCCTGTTTTACGTACAATTTTCACCAGTCCGGCAATTGCTCTGGGACTCGGTTGAGCATTTGGTGAATAGCCCAGGAAAGGAGATACAGCGGTTAAACCGTATCTTTCTGCAAAGGATCCAAAGGCAAAATGTCCCCCGCTGACAATGGTCCGCACCTTGCAATTCTGTAGAATCTGTTCCGTCCTGATATCAAACAGATCAAGGTCCCTGGTATATGCTTCACTGTTATTCCTGTAGACCTCACTGTGTTCGGGGTCAACCTCTGACAATGCTGCGCCAATAACCTCTACCATTTTCATAGCCAGGCGGGGATCAAGCCAGATATGCGGATCTTCCCCTGAGTGGTTATGTCCCTCATGATGCCGGTCGGTTGTATCCTCAACCCCACTGGCGGTATGATCGTCTTTTTTATAGAGGATCTCTGTTCCTACTTCAACCACTTTACCTTTCCCGGCGCCCAGGGCAGCTACGATGGTTCCGGCCCAGGGCTCCAGGGTATTGCTTGTATAGAGGAAAAGATCAGCCCGTGTGACGTCTACCATATCATGGGGAGTTGGTGAAAAACCATGGGCTTCCACACCGGGAGGGAGTAACATCTTCACATCAACAAGATCACCTCCGACCTGAGAAGCAAAGTCATACAAGGGGAAAATAGAAGTCACCACACGCACTTTTTCTTCCTCAGACCCATATAAATTGCTGAAAGAAAATAGAAGTGNACANACAATAAAAAATACTCTTTTTCTGATAAACAGGAAANTTATCGCCATCATACCGCCACCTCANCTCGGAGATTCGTATTCACACCCTACCTGCAATGCAAATGATTCGCAAATAGAAAGGGAGAAAACACTATCTCATATTGAGACACATATGCTCNACCTGCGGCCCGACAATATTCCAGTCAACACAGGGNCTGACGAAGCCCTTTGGCTGCACCAGGGGACATCCGAACCCTGAGTCGTCTATATAGATATGGGCATATGCTTTTGGGCTTGTGGTCCATTCATCCTGATCAGGATTTCTGTTTACGCCAAACAGACGTATACCGTTTTTTTCCAGATACTGAACAGCTTCCCCTAAGAGATTGCCGGTATCACGACTGTTGGAACGCATTGTAAATAAAATAATCCTGCCACCGGAGCGCTGTAATCGCTTGAGCCATTTGATAGCCCCCGGAACGGGCTCGCCAATATCAGGGTAGCGGTGATCGACAACAGTTCCATCAAAATCTAAGCCTATATACATATCATATCCTTAAAAAAGAAAGCTTTTCTGCCATGCTCGTAAACGAAAATTTCCTATCTTAGCACAGATGACGGCGTCGTAAAAAGTCCGATCTGCGGCGTTGCAGGTTTTTATCAGCACCGAGGCATACCATATGTATGGCCTCGGCACTGATAAAAACACTGCGCCTTGTATATCAGACTTT